>VTLG01001142.1_pt1 | contig 17580 bp, 25 predicted proteins | sample 4694571 | NCBI WGS metagenome assembly VTLG01 (sample SAMN12604809, study PRJNA352737) | marine metagenome | biome: ENVO:00000447; feature: ENVO:00000209|ENVO:00000569|ENVO:01000036; material: ENVO:00002151; isolation source: viral sequences binned using virsorter ... | reverse complement strand
GAATAGGAATGTTTACGGTTACAGAGCAAGAGGACGAGGTAACGGTTCTTATTCTCATTCATTACCAAGTGACTTAGCTGATAGCTTTGTCATTTACCTTGATGAAAAAAAGAAGGGGGTATAATGGAAAATGATTTAACTTTATTAAAAAATAGTGAACTCATTGAAATTATAAATGATAATGTAAACAAATTGGAAAATATAGATAAGTTAAAACGCAACGCTGAAAAGCAAGGGCGTACAACTATAGATATTTCCAAAATAATAACGGAGTGATAAATGTACATAGACAATCACACAGTAAAAGTCATTGGTAAGAAATATAACAATGGCAAAGTAGTAAATAAAAATGCTACTCTTGTAGACTTAAAGTCTGAGGAAGGAATGCCAATTAAAAAATTACTTCCTATTTTAGAGAGCATAGAAGACGGTTACGATTGTGGCTGTAAGATTTCAGTTAGCGTAACTATGGAACAGCACGATTATAGATAAGACCTAAATTAGGGGGTAGTCAAGGTAAGGGCTACCCTCTAAAAGGCTCTGTGCGTTAAGATATGACCGATTATTTAAACAGTTTTGCCTGGAATTGACCCAATTTGACGATTCCTCTATTTATAGCTATTTATAGAGGGGCGACTTTTAGGGGCGATTGCAGCTCAAAGAATAGGGGCGATTTAATTAGTACCCCTATTAGAACCAAGGGGGCTATAAGTCCCTCTAAGTATAACAAGGAGTAACCCCATGATAAACTCAAAGAACTCTTTAACAATACCTTTCGTAAGATTGAGAGAACAACTTGACCTTGAAAAGGATATGCGTGAAAGAGGTATCAGTCGTTTTAGAAGACGACTAACAGACCACAAACAAAGGGGCGAGGAAAGTTTTACAAATTATGGTAAGACTTTATTAGCCAATTCTATAAGACCTTTAGCTGATAGCATACAAAAGTATACTGAAGAAGGTAAGGGTGAAAAAGGCGTTCAGCCTATAGCAAGAAGATTATTAGCAAATCTTGAGCCTGACATTACGGCTCTTATTACTGCTAAGTCTATAATCAATTCAATAACAATCTCAAGGAAGCTCACAAGTTCAGCGATAAATGTCGCAAGTAAAATTGAAGATGAAATTTCATTGAGGTCTTTTGAAGAGGAACGACCTGAACATTATGGAATAGTAAAAGCTGACCTGGACAAAAGGTCTTTTGGCTATCAATATAAAAGACGAAAGCTAAGAGAATCATCACAAAAAAATAATTTGGAATGGCAGCTATGGACAAGAAGTGAAAAAGTTCATGTTGGATATAAGTTAATTGAACTTATGTGTCTAGCAACAGGACTTTGTGATGTGCAGCAAGTCTTTACAAATAAAAGAAGAAACAAGAAATTAATCCCTACTGCAAAAACTTTAGATTGGATTAATAACAGAAATGATTTTCTTGAAGTGTTAGCACCTGAATATTTTCCTACGATAGTTCCACCTAGAAGATGGGAACAAGGAAAAGCAATTGGTGGTGGCTATTACTCAAGACATATCAAACCTTTAAGTTTAGTTAAGTATCGTAAAAGAGAAAACCTAAAAGAACTTGAAGGTGTCGAAATGCCGATAGTTTATAAAGCTATAAATGCTCAACAAGATACACCTTATATAATTAATGAGTTTGTCTTTAATGTTTTGAAAAAAGCGTGGGACAAAAATATTAGTGTAGGTGGTCTTCCAAAAGCTGAACTTGATGAACTTCCAAGTAAACCTCACGATATAGATACTAATAAGGAGTCAAGAAAACTATACAGACAAAAAGCTGTCATTATACATACTGAGAATGCAAGGTTAAAATCTAAAAGATTATTATTTGCTAAAGTATTATGGATAGCTGAAATGTTTCTTGATAAACCTTTTTATCACGCTCATACTTTAGACTTTAGGTCTAGATGTTATCAGGTGACTAACTATTTAAATGGACAAGGTGTTGACTTTGCGAAAGCTTTGCATTTATTTGGAACAGGTAAAAAGGTGACAGAAGAAAACAAAGGCGACTATTGGTTAGCTGTAACAGGTGCAGCTCTTTATGGATTAGATAAAGTTTCTCGAAAAGAACAAGTAGATTTTATTGAGAAAAATTTTAATCTGTTTAAAGGGATTGCAGAAGACCCTTTTACAAATAGAGAATGGGAAAAAGCTGATAAGCCTTTTCAATTTCTTGCGTGGTGTAACGAATGGATTTCGTTTAAGGCTGTAGGTTATGGATATATAAGTAATTTTATTTGTAACCAGGACGGTTCTTGTAATGGAATACAACACTATTCAGGAATATTAAGACACACACCTTCAGCAAAAGCTGTGAACCTAGCGAACTCTGAAAAACCAGAAGATGTTTATACAGTTGTTAAAGATAAAGTTATTGAAAATTTAAAAACAATAACTGATAATGACTTAGCACAACTTTGGTTACAATTTGGAGTCAAAAGGTCAACAGTTAAAAGGGCTATAATGACTAGTCCTTATGGTTCTACAAGATATTCTTGTAGTGACTTTGTTGATGAAGATATAACAAAACGAAAAGACCAGGGGGAACAACACCCTTTCGGTAGTTTGGTTTTTCCTGCGTGTACTTTTTTAGCAGGAGTCATTTGGGATAGTATGGGCGAAGTTTTATCTTCGGCAAGATTAGGAATGTCCTTCTTACAACAATGTGCTAGAGTTTTAGCAAAATCAGGACACCCTATTCGTTGGATTAATCCTGTAGGATTTCCGGTAATTCAAGATTATCCTGAATTTAAATCCATGAGAGTTAAGACTCGATTATTCGGTGAAGTTATTAAACCTAGAATAAATGTAGAGACTGAAAAGTTTTCTGTTTTGAAAGCTTCGAATGGTCTACCCCCAAATTTTATTCACTCACAGGACTCATCACACATGATGTTAGTTGTTAGTGAAGCGTATGATAAAGGGGTGTCGCATTTTTGCAATGTACATGATAGTTTTGGGACACTTGCAGCGGATAGTCAAATTCTAGCTGATACAATCAGAGAAACATTTGTAAAAATGTATAGTAATGGTTGTCCTCTAGAAAGTTTTAAAACATCAATACAACCTATATTAACAAAAAAACAGATAGAAAAATTACCTACTGTGCCACAAAAAGGTGACTTCGATATTAAGGAAGTTATGCACAGCGAGTTCTTTTTCGCCTAATAGTACCCCTATTAGAACCAACGGAGTTAAACTATGAACAAAGAAGAATGGTTTGAACATTGTCGGTTCATACCTCTAGACCAAGCAGTAAGATATGTGGAAAAGGGGTATATAATCGAAGACTCAAACAACAATGAGGAAATAAATAATGAAGAACAAGAATGTTAAGATAATTACACCTAGTGGAATTGCTCAATATCCGTGGCTTACAACTGCTGATACTAAGTTTTCTGAAACAGGTGAATTTAAAACAAATCTTATCTTGAGTAAGAAAGACGCTTTACCTGTTAGTCAAATAATAGACAAAGCGTATTCTGATAGCATTACTTTTGCAAAAGAGAAAGCTAAAGGTAAGAAAATAAAAGAAGCAGACAAGCCCTACTTTGATGAAGTAACAGAAGACGGTAAACCTACTGGAAATGTTATTTTTAAATTTAAATGTAAGGCTAAAGTCACTACTAAAAACGGTGATACATTTGATAACAAACCTGCAATATTTGATTCAGAGGGAAAACCTATGAAGAATGTAAATGTGTGGGGTGGTAGTCAAATTAAAGTTAGTGCTGAACTGATTCCGTACTACACGCAAATGGTTGGTGCAGGAATAAGTATGAGACTTAGAGCTGCACAAGTTATTGAACTTGTAGAAGGTGGCAGCAATTCGGAAGGTTACGGATTTAAGAAAGAACAAGGCTATGTTCATGCAGAATCCAAATCTGAGGAGTTGAAAAATGAAACAACGAAAGAAGTTTCCACCGAAGACGACTTCTAATTATCGTTCAGGATTAGAAGAGCAGATTGTCCAACAACTGAAAAGGTTAAAAATTAGTTTTGGATATGAAAGCGAAAAAATACCGTATATTAGACCAGAAAAATTACATAAGTATACGCCTGATTTTATTTTACATAAAAAGGTGGGTACGGCTATGTATATCGAAAGCAAAGGACGCTTTTTAACGGCTGACAAACAAAAACATATTTTGTTACGAAAGCAATATCCTGAATTGGATTTAAGGTTTGTCTTTAGCAATTCGAAAACTCGTATATCTAAAAAGTCTAGAACAACATACGCAATGTGGTGTCAAAAACACGGCTTTAAGTATGCTGATAAGTTTATACCAGAAAATTGGATTAAGGAACTTTGGACTAGTAATAAAAAAACTACGTTCATAAAATCATGGACTTAATTAGAAAGGGTTTTTATGGGTAACTAATATATTTTACTAGTCCTCTACATAGTTAGGGGACTAGCTACATTTTAACCGAAAAATTTATGAAGGAATTAACACATGAGTAAAAGCGAATTTTTAAATCATGCACCTTGTTCCGAATGTGACTCAAAAGATAACGTGGCTGTTTATAGTGACGGACACGGACATTGTTTTGGGTGTGGTGCATACTTTCATAACTATCAGAATGAGGAAAAACCATTGACAAAAGTAAACACAAATTTAATTAAAGGTGAAAATAAACCTTTAGTAAAAAGATGTATAAATCAGGAAACAGTAAACAAATTTAATTACCAAATTGGTAAACATAAAGGTAAGACTGTACAAATTGCAAACTACTATGATAATCATAGAAATTTAGTTGCACAAAAATTAAGATACCCTGACAAAACTTTTCAATGGCTAGGTGATAGTAAGAAAGCAACATTATTCGGACAGAATTTATGGCGTGATGGGGGCAAACTTGTTTCTATTACAGAGGGCGAAGTAGACGCTATGTCACTTTCTTCCATACAGAATAATAAGTGGGCTGTGTGTAGTGTTAAAACAGGAAGTGCAGGGGCTAAACGAGATTTACAACAACAAATAGAATGGTTAGAAAAATTTGAAACTATTGTATTAATGTTTGATAATGATGAAGCAGGAAATACAGCAGCTCTAGAATGTGCGAAATTATTTTCGCCTGGAAAAGTTAAAATTTCACAACTCCCATTAAAAGACGCTAACGAAATGTTAGTCAAGGGAAGAGTGCAAGAATTAATAGATTGTATGTGGGGTGGAAAATCCTATAGACCTGACGGAATTGTTGCAGGTACAGATATATTTGAAACATTAATTAAAGAAGATAATAGAAAATGTATACCTTATCCTTTTGAATGTATAAATACTAAAACATTAGGAATGCGAAGAGGTGAATTAGTAACTATAACAAGTGGAACAGGACAAGGTAAGTCACAATTATGTAGACACATAGCACATCAATTAATTTCTAAAGGTGAATGTGTTGGTTATCTTGCACTAGAAGAAAGTGTAAAGAGAACAGCATTAGGTGTGATGTCAATTGATTTAAAGAAACCATTACATTTAACGAAAGAAGGAATTAGTAAAGATGACTTTAGAAATAGTTTTAATCGAACAGTTGGTAGTGGCTCTATGTATCTATTCGACCATTTCGGTAGTACCGAGTCTGAAAATTTATTATCCAAGATTCGTTACCTTGTTAAGGGTCTTGGTGTACGGTGGGTTATTCTTGACCATCTTTCTATTATTATTAGTGGATTAGAAACGCATGATGAAAGAAGATTAATTGATATGACTATGACTAGACTTAGAAGTTTAGTTGAAGGAACAGGTATTGGATTAATTTTAGTTTCACATTTAAGAAGACCAGACGGCAACAGAGGATATGAAGACGGATTACAAACTTCATTGAATGCTTTACGTGGCTCTCATGCAATCAGTCAATTAAGCGACCAAGTAATTTCACTAGAGAGAAATCAAAATGATGAAGAGAATAAAAACTATACAACAGTTCGTGTGTTGAAGAATAGACATACAGGTAATACAGGAAAGTGTGGGACATTATATTTTGATGAAACTACTTCTTGTTTTGTAGAAACAAAAGGAACAAATGACTTTTAATATGAATCGTAGAGGAAAATGGCATGATGACGATAGTTGGTATTTAATTGGTGAAATATCAGGTGCTATTAAAGTGGCTAAAAAAAATCCTTTGCGTGATGTTATACTTCCTTTACCGTCAGCTAAATATAAATTTCATGCTGAGATTATTTTACAAGAAATGTTTCCATTTGAGGAAGCGGCATTTAGAATACTTACACAGGTAGCCACATTACATTAATGTGTAAAAAAATACTTTGGTTCTTTTTTATTTGTTTCATGCTTACAGTTTTGTTTTCATGTACAACAAATAAAAATGGAGAAAAAAATTCTAACTTTCTTTTGAAATTAGGAAGAAGTATAATTACAAACACGGTGGATTTCAAATAATATGAAGAACAGATATAAATACAATAATAAAAATCGTAACTCGGCAGGAAATCCAATACATCAACCAACTGAATCTTATAAAAAAGGTTGGGATAGAATATTTGGAAAAAAGAAACACTACATTACACATGGTTATGAAGGTGTAGAAATTCTTGTTCCAGTAACAGAAGAAATAGAAGAGACAAATGAAAAAGAAAATAAGTGAACCTCTTATAGTTGGTAATAAAAGATATTATAAATATAAAATTATATGGGAAGATATTGTTGGAGATTCAACATTAGCTACTTCAAGTGAGTTTAGGAAATTAACTTGTGCTAACATACATACAGAGTGTTGGCTATTTGATAAAACAGATAACTATGTTTATTCTTTTGCAAGTTATTATATAGATAAAGACGACATAGAATTTGGGGATAGAAATATTTATCCTCGTAGTGTAATAAAGAAAATGATAAGGATATAAAATGAAATATGTTTTTGATACAGAGACAGACGGATTATTATTTGATTGTACGAAGGTTCATTGCATTGTTTTAAAAGATATAGACAAGAATGAGATACTTACTCCTACAGTTGACCAGGCATTAGAACTTTTATCGAATGCTGAATTAATTATAGGACATAATATAGTCAAATTTGATATTCCAGTCTTAAAAAAATTGTATGGATTTAAAACTAAAGCAAAAGTTTTTGATACCATAGTTGCGACACGGTTAATTTGGTCAGACTTAATGGAGTCAGACATGAGACGTGTTCATAATAAAAATTATCCTAGAAATTTAGTAAACAAACACTCCTTAAAATCTTGGGGTGTTCGATTAGGAAATTATAAGCAACACATAACTACAGATTGGCAAACATTTACAAAAGAAATGTTGGAATACTGTATTCAAGATGTTGAGGTAACGCATACATTGTACCAAAAGATTTTGGAGAAAAAATATTCCGAGCAATCTTTAGAATTGGAACACTTAATTTCGGAAATAATAAGTAGACAAGAACAATATGGTGTTCTTTTTGATAAAGATAAAGCAGCTAAACTTTATGCAACTCTTTCATCTGAGAGAGATACTATTAAAAAAGAAATGGAAAAAACTTTTCCACCTCTTAAAAGAGAAGAAGAGTTTATACCAAAAGTAAATAATAAAACACGTGGTTATGTTAAAGGTCAGCCCTTTATTAAAGTAACTCACGAAGACTTTAATCCATCAAGCAGAAGACATATAGCTGAACGATTAAAGATTAAATATAATTGGAAGCCAAAAGAATTTACTAATGATGGTCAACCAAAAGTTGATGATAGAGTTTTAAATTCTTTAGATTATTCTGAAGCTAAACTCCTGGCTCGTTATTTCTTATTAGAAAAACGAATAGGTATGTTAGCTGAAGGTAAACAGGCTTACTTAAAATTGGAACGTAACAATAGACTACACGGAACGGTGAATACTAACTCTGCGATAACTCAAAGAGCAACACATTCAAATCCTAATTTAGGACAAGTTCCTGCTGTTACTGTTCCTTACGGTAAAGAATTTAGAGAATTGTTTATCGTTCCAAAAGGAAAAGCAATGTGTGGTGTTGATGTATCTAGTTTAGAAATTAGATTATTAGGACATTACATTGCTAAGTATGATAACGGTGCGTATGCAAATCTTGTAGTTAACGGTGACATACATACTGAAAATCAAAAACTTGCAGGATTAGATACACGTGACCAAAGCAAAAGATTTTTATATGCTTGGCTTTATGGTGCAGGTGTAAATAAGATTGCAGAAGTAACAGGTAAATCTAACAAGGACGCAGCTCAAGTGAGAACTCGTTTCTTAAATAGATTACCTGCTTTAAGTAAACTAATAAAACAAGTTCAAGAAACTTCAGAGCGAGGATATTTAATTGGCTTAGATAGAAGACAAGTCAAAGTTCGTTCAGAGTACGCAGCTCTCAATACTTTATTACAAAGTGCAGGGGCTATAGTATGTAAGCAATGGTTAGTTGAATTTGATAAATCTGTTAAACATATTGAAGGTGTTCAGCAATTACTTTGGGTGCATGATGAAATACAAATCGAATGCCCTGAAGATAAAGCTGAAGAAGTTGGAAAATTAGCTGTTGAATCTATTAAGAAAACAGGTGAACATTTCAATTTAAGAGTACCGTTGACAGGTGAATATAAAATCTCAAACAATTGGAGTGGAACACATTAATGCCAAAAGGAAATAAAAAATTTGACATTGACTTAAAGTATGGACAAGAAAGAGAAGATAGAGTTGTCTCTTTATTGATGTCAAAAAAAGAAAAATGCGAAGTGAAAACAGAAAGAGATTGGTGGTATAAAACCGGAAACATAGCAATTGAAATCGAATGTTATGGAAAACCAAGTGGGTTGATGGCTACTGAATCTGATATATGGATTCATATATTAGCTACAGGTGATACAGATTATTGTAAGCTAGTATTTGATGTACCTAAATTAAAACAAATAGTAGAGAAGTTTAAGGATAGAACAAAAATGGTTGGAGATAATTTTGCAGCCAAATGTGTTTTAATACCTTTATCTGAACTATTTATAACTGACGGAAAGGGAAAATAGAAATGGCTAAAAAAACAATAGTAATAGATGGTGATATTTTAGTATATAAATGTGCTGTAAATGCTGAGTACGACCAACATTGGGGAGACGGCTTATGGACATTACACGCAGATGAAAGCCAAGGAAAATATTTAGTGCTTTCTGAAATAGAAGACCTTAAAGAAAAGTTTAAGGCAAATAAAGTAATTGTAGCGTTGACTGATAAAAACAATTTTCGAAAAGATGTTTTACCAACCTACAAGGACAATCGAAAACAAAAACGTAAACCTCTTATACTGAAGGCTTTACGTGAGTATCTAGTGAAGGAATGGAATGCAATAATTCTACCGAATCTAGAAGCAGATGATGTCATGGGCATTATCGCAACCAAACCTAGGAAGAACGAGAAGATAATTCTATGTTCAATAGATAAAGACTTGAGACAAGTTCCAGGTACTTTATATAATGGTGAAACTATGGTTAAAAGAAGTAACAAAGAATGTAATTGGTGGCACTTAGTGCAAACACTTACAGGTGACGCTGTTGATGGCTTTTCAGGCTGTCCTACAGTTGGAATAGTTACTGCTCAAAAAATTCTTAACAATAAAAGAATGCCTACTAGAAAAATGTGGGACTTAGTTGTTAAGACTTATGAGAAACAAGGTCTTTTCGAACATGATGCTTTACAACAAGCACGTGTTGCAAGGATTTTAAGACACGGAGATTACAATAAGAAAACAGGTGAGGTAAACTTATGGCAAGTATAGAAGGTGATACTTACTTGTCTGAGTTAAAATCAAAAGCTGAAAAAGATAAAGATAAAGAGGTGGTAGATAAGCCACCTCACTATTTGAAATATAAAATTGAGCCTATAACTTTTGTAATGACAAATCAATTACCTTTCGCTGAAGGAAATGTTATCAAATATATAATGCGTTGGCGTGATAAGAATGGAATACAAGATTTGAAAAAAGCTAAACGCTATATTGATTTAATAATTGAATTAGAAGAAACAGGAAATATTGACCCTAAAAAAGAATGGAAGGAATAACATGGACTACAGTAAAGATACATTAATAACGGAAGCAGGAATGAGAATACTTAAAGACCGTTATCTAACCGATAGCGAGACAAGCCCTCAACAAGCTTTTAAAAGAGTAGTAGATACTTACTCTGATGATTCTACAATGGCTGACCGTATGTATAAATATGTATCTAACTTGTGGTTTATGTTCGCTACTCCTATTCTAACTAATAGTGGAACAAAAAAAGGAATGCCTATTTCGTGTTTTCTTAATTATGTTCCTGATAGTAGAGAAGGACTAACTGAACACTACACAGAGAACGCCTGGTTAGCTTCTGTTGGTGGTGGTATCGGTGGATATTGGGGACACGTAAGAAGTGACGGAACAAAAACTTCAGGTGGCTCTCAATCTTCAGGTTCAATTCCTTTTATGCACGTAGTGGATAGTGAAATGTTAGCTTTCTCTCAAGGTAAAACTAGAAGGGGCAGCTATGCAGTCTATCAAGATATTAGTCACCCTGAAATAGAAGAATTTATTGAAATGCGAAAACCTAGTGGTGGAGACGTTCATAGAAAATGTTTGAACCTTCATCACGGTATAGTTATTACAGATGAATTTATGAATATTATCGAAGACTGTACAAAAAATTTAGGGGCAAATGATGATTGGCAATTAACCGACCCTCATACAAAAAAAGTTGTGCGTACTGTTTCTGCTCGAAAATTGTGGCAAAAAATTTTAGAGACTAGAGTAACAACAGGTGAGCCTTATTTGTTTTTTAAAGATACAGTTAATGCGAGTCTACCTGACGCACAGAAAAAATTAGGATTGAAAGTATACCACTCTAACTTATGTAGTGAAATTACTTTACCAACAAATGAAACAAGAACAGCCGTGTGCTGTCTATCAAGTTTAAATATAGAAAAATATGATGAATGGAAAAACAACTCTGAGTTCATACCTGACGTGGTTCGCTTCCTCGATAATGTATTGGAGTATTTTATTAACAACGCTAGTGATAGCCTTAGCCGTGCTAAGTATTCTGCTAGTCAAGAGCGTAGTATTGGATTGGGGACAATGGGTTTTCATTCGTATCTCCAAAGTAAAAAAATTCCTTTTGGGAGTGCGTTATCCAAAGGATTAAATTTAAAAATATTCTCTCATATAAAAGACCAAGCCGAACAAACTTCAAAAAATTTAGCTAGTGAAAAAGGTGAAGCACCTGATATGCAAGGTACAGGTATGCGTAACGCTCATCTTTTAGCTATTGCACCTAATGCTTCAAGTAGTATTATTTGTGGTAGCACTAGTCCTTCCATAGAACCTCTCCGAGCAAATGCCTATAGTCAAAAAACTATGAGTGGCACTCACTTCATGAAAAATAAATATCTCCAAAAACTTTTAAAAGAAAAAGATATAGATAACGAAGAAACCTGGAAAAGCATTATTGCTAATCGAGGTTCAGTAAGACACTTAGAACAATTAAATGATTGGGAAAAAGATGTCTTTGCTACAGCAATTGAAATAGACCAAAATTGGATTATTGAATTAGCTGCTGATAGACAAAAATATATTTGTCAATCACAAAGTTTAAATATTTTTGTTCCTTCAGATGTTAATATAAGAGATTTACATTTATTACATTTAAAAGCGTGGAAGAAAAAATTAAAAACTTTATATTACTGTCGTTCTGAAGCAGTCAAAAGAGCAGAAATAATTTCAACAAAAATTGAAAGGAAAGTTAGACCAGATTCAGAAGAAGATTGTCTAGCTTGTGAAGCATAATGGCAAAAGCACCTAAGTGGGGTGTCAACACTTATAAAAAAACAAGCAAGAAAAAAATAGGCAGACATAAGAAGAATTTAAACAAATCTGAAAAACGAAATTATAAAAGAAATAGAGGACAAGGAAGATGACCAAGTGTAATAACAGATGTGAATGTGGAAGACGCATACATGATAAAGACAAAACAAAAAAAGAAAAACAAAGTGTGTTGTGGCATACATATCATACAATATTAGCAGTAGAATTATTAATTATTATTATAATAGAAGGGATTGAATTATTAAGATGAGTTTATTTAAAGAAAGAAATCATTACAAACCTTTTGAATATCCATGGGCTTTTGACGCTTATGACGCACAACAAAAAATGCACTGGCTTCCTAGTGAAGTTCCTTTAGCTGAAGATGTTAGAGATTGGAATGAAAGATTAAATTCTAATGAAAAAAATTTAATAACACAAATATTAAAATTCTTTACTCAAGGTGATGTAGATATTGCGAAAGCTTATCTTGATAAATATATTCCTCAATTCAAACCACCTGAAGTTAGAATGATGTTATCTTCTTTTGCTGCGGCTGAAGCTAATCACGCTCATGCTTACTCATTATTAAATGATACTATTGGACTTCCTGATAAAGAATATAAAACTTTTCAAGAGTGCAAGTCTATGGCTGATAAACACGATTATTTATTTAAAGATAAAGGTAAAGGTGTTGAAGGATTAGCACGTGATTTAGCTGTCTTCTCAGCTTTTGGAGAAGGATTGCAGCTCTTTGCTTCTTTCGTTATGCTTTTAAATTTTCAAAGATTCGGAAAGATGAAAGGAATGTGCCAAATAATTACATGGTCTATTAGAGACGAAAGTCATCATGTAGAAAATATGATTAAATTATTTCATTCCTTAATTGATGACAATAGAAAAATATGGAATGATAAATTCAAAAAAACTTTATATCAAATATGTAGAGATATGGTTACCCTGGAAGATAAATTTATAGATTTAGCTTTTGAAATGGGTGGCGTAGAAGGCTTAGAGTCTAAACAAGTCAAACAATATATTCGACACATTGCTGATAGAAGACTGTTGCAATTAGGATTAAAACCTAATTTTGAAGCTAAAACTAACCCCTTACCTTGGCTAGATTGGGTGTTAAATGGCGTAGAACACGCTAATTTCTTCGAAAACAGAGCAACAGAATATACAAAAGCAAACCTAACAGGGCAACTATGGTCTTAATAGTTCCCATATTAGAAGGAAATAGATATGAAACAAAATGAAAATAATCAAAATCCTTTAGAGGAGATTCAATTACCATACACGGTAGATGAACTTATAAAAGTTTTGGATAAGATTTACCCTGACCGTTCACCTTCATTAAAAGATAATGAGCGTGAAGTTTGGTTCAAGGCAGGTCAAAGAAGTGTAGTTAATTGGTTAATAGAACTTAAAAAACGTAGTGAAGACAATTTATTAGGGGGACAATAATATGTGTTTTGGTGGAACGGCTCAGCCGATACAAAAGTATGCTGTTAGACCAGACCCTAATTTAACGTATGTTAAAGGGAATATTGAAGACCCTTTATCAGACCCTTTTGTTCAAAAAGATACTTCACCTATTAAGGTTGCGAAGAAGTCGTCAGTAACTCAGTCTTCTTCAAACGATTTAAACATTTCGAGTTATACTTAATTAAATGAAAGGAGTCCAATATGTGTTTTGGTGGTGGTGCTAAACCTGTTATTCAACAAGCAGCAAAAGTTCCAGTTAGAGCAATGAATGTGGCTGAAGAATTAGCCCCAACAATTGAATTATCTTCTGAAGACGCTTTAGAATTAGCAAAGAAGAAAAAATCTAAAAAGGGAACATTAGGAATGCAAACAGACCTAAATATTATTTCAGGTGGAACAGACGTTAATACAGGTTAAGGTAGAAACAGATGGCTAAAGAAATAATGGGTTTCAATGTAAACGATAAAGCTGAAAGCCGATACAATTCTCTATCTGAAATTAGAAATCATTACTTAAAAAGAAGTAGAGAATGCTCTGAATTAACAATACCAACTCTTATACCAGAAGATTATCAAACACAATCAAGTGACTTCTACAGTCCTTTTCAATCAGTAGGTAGTCGAGGTGTCAACAACCTTGCTTCAAAATTACTCCTACTATTACTCCCCCCAAATCAACCTTTTTTCCGTTTAGCAATTCAAGGAAAAGCTAAACAACAAGTTGACTTACAACCTCAACTTAAAACAGCGATAGAAAAAGCATTCGCTGGAATTGAACGTGATGTCATGGCTAAAATTGAAGCTTTGGCTATTCGTGTTCCTGCATTTGAAGCTATCAAACATTTAATTGTTGGTGGTAATGTACTTTGTTATATTCCAAAAGAAGGAAGTATGAGAGTATATGGTTTAAATCAATATGTATGTAAAAGGGACGGTGAAGGAAATATTTTAGAAATAGTTATAAAAGAAAGTGTTTCTCTTTTATCTTTAGATGAAGAAGTTAGAGAACAAATAATAAATGCAATGTCTAAGAAAGACGTTAAGTCTAATACTAATTGCGATTTATATACTCATATTTATAAACTACCAGATGACAAATTTTATGTATGTCAAGAAGCTCAAGGAATAAAAATTCCATCTTCAATTGGAATATATAATTCAGACCGTTTACCTTTCTTACCTTTAAGAATGGTAAGAGTTGACGGTGAAGATTATGGACGTTCTTATGTTGAAGAATATATTGGTGACTTAAAATCTTTAGAAGGATTATCGCAATCACTTGTAGAAAGTGCTGCGGCTTCTTCTAAAATGGTTTTCATGGTTAAACCAAACTCTACTACAAAGAAAAGAGATTTAGCAATTGCACGTAATGGTGATATTATAACTGGAAATGATGATGATGTTTCAGTTTTACAAGCAAACAAATTTTATGATTTACAAACTGTAGAGAAAGCAGTTACAAGACTAGAAGAAAGAATGGCTTATGCTTTCTTATTAAACACAGCTATTCAGCGTCAAGCTGAACGTGTAACGGCTCAGGAAATTCGTTACATGGCAAATGAATTAGAAACAGCAATGGGTGGTATTTATTCTTTATTGTCACAAGAATTACAATTACCTCTTGTTAATTTACTAATGGTAAGAATGGGAAGTAAAAATGAAATTCCTAAATTACCTAAAGGTTCTGTAAGACCAACTATTATTACAGGTATAGAAGCCCTGGGACGTGGAAATGATTTACAGAAACTTAGAGAGTTTGTTGCAGAGATAGGACAACTTGCTCAAATCAATCCTCAAGTTGTTCAATTATTAAATCCTATGGATTTGATTCAAAGATTAGCAACAGCACAAGGAATTGATACGGAAGGTTTGATAAAGACTCCTGAACAATTACAAGCCGAACAAGAACAAGCAGCAATGCAACAACAGCAACAACAAATGGCTGATACTGCTCAAGCAGTTGCACCAAAAGTTGCTGACAATTATACGAAACCAACACAGTAAAGGAGTAAAAACTTATGGTTGATAAAATAGAAATAAGTGAAGGACAAACAGGGGCAGAAGCTCCTAAAGAAGACGCAAAGCCAGTATTAAAAGAAGAGCCAAAGGGTGAGCGACCTGAATGGCTTCCTGGTAAATTTAAATCGCCTGAAGAAATGGCGAAAGCTTATGGAGAGTTAGAAGTAAAACTTAGTAAAAGTTCTGAAGAACAAACTAAAGTTGAAGAACAGCCTGATAAAAAAGAAGGCGACTTATCTATAGACAAAGACGCTCAAAAAGCTGTTGAAAGTGCTGGATTAAATCTAGAAACTTTACAACAGGAATATGATAGTGAAGGACAATTAGCTGACAAATCTTATCAATCTTTAGAAAAAGCAGGTATTCCAAAAGATTACGTAGACGCTTTTATTAAAGGACAAGAAGCAATTGCTACACAAACTTCTAATACATTAAAACAAGAAGTTGGTGGTTCTGAAAATTATAAGTCAATGATGGAATGGGCTGGAAATAATTTATCTGAAGCTGAACAAACTTCTTATAATAATACGGTTAACAGTAAAGACATTGAAGCTACTCGTTTAGCAATTCAAGGTCTTAATGCTCGTTACAAAAATAGTGAAGGAATAGACCCTAACTTACAATCTGGTGATAAACCTACAGGGGCGAATGCACCTGGATTTAGGTCATGGGGTGAAGTTACGGCTGCAATGTCTGACGAAAGATATTCAAAAGATGAAGCTTATCGTTCAGATATTCAAGCTAAATTGAAAAACAGTAGGTTATAATATGTTTTTATATGCATTGAAAAAAAAGTATGAAGCAGAAATTGCTGAACATTCTTCGGTTGTTGACACTTACTTAAAAAATCCAGTAGGTATTCCTGACCATGATAATATTCTTGAAACAATTAAAAAGAGATATGATAAATTAACCATATCTAATTTAGCGTTAAAGAATATAAACGACCTTCTTGATAAAGCAAATGAAGAAGCGACTAAAAATAAAAAGAAATAAGAAAAAAAGATAGTTGTGTTACCTTTTCAGGTAGCAACTGCCAAGTGCAAATAAGTAGATTAAACTGACCTTCTCGAGGGAAGACAATCTTTATTAAGAAGCTGAAAGTGCAAGGCTTTTATTAACAATAACCATAAATATAAAAGGAGAAATAATTATGGCAGCATCAACACCGGCGTCAATAGGACGAGTAAACGCTGCAGGTGCAGAAGACGCATTGTTTCTGAAAGTTTTCGCTGGAGAAGTTTTAACTTCTTTCGAGAGAGCTTCAAAAACTGCTGGTTCAGATATGGTGAGAACTATATCTAGCGGCAAGAGTGCAACCTTCCCAGTTATGGGTAGAATTGACTCAGCGTATCACACACCTGGAGCAGAAATTACTGGTTCAGACGTCAATCACAACGAAAAGGTTATTACGATTAATGACCTTTTAGTTTCTAGTGTATTTTTATCAAATATCGAAGAAGCAAAAAACCATTGGGACGTAAGAAATGCGTACTCTGCTGAAATTGGCAGGGCTTTAGCATACGCTAAAGATAGACATATCTTAATAAACATTGGTAGAGCTTCTCTTGGTACAGCAAATGTAGGTGACTCAGGTTATCCTACAGGAACTACACTAACAAACACAACAATAGCAAGTGCAACTGCGGCTGATAGTGCGAATGCGTTCATTACTGAACTATTCAATTCGGCTAAAACTTTAGACGACAACTACGTTCCTAGTGAAGGTAGAAGATGTTTTCTAAAACCGGAAATGTACTACAAGTTGGCAAATGCGACTAATGCAGTAAACGTAGACTTTAGAGGTCTAGGTTCTATTGCAGAGGGTAAAGTGCAGAAAATTGCAGGAATTGAATTAGTTCCTGTTGCTCACTTTACAGACTTCCATGTAACGGCTGGAGTAGCTGTAGGTTCTTACGCACAAGGTGGAACAACACCTTATACTGTAAACCTATCTGACTACGTTGGCTTTGTAAGTCACCCAAGTGCTGTTGGTACAGTAAAACTTATGGACTTGGCTGTTGAATCAGAATATGATATTCGCAGACAAGGAACGCTAATGGTAGCAAAATACGCTATGGGACATGATGTCCTTAGACCAGAAGCGGCAGTAGGAATTAAAGACGCATAATAGCTTCTTTATTGTACTATTGTAACTATATAATACAAATGGATTGAGGGGAGAAATCCCCTCAGTCTTCTAAATTGGAAATTTATTCAAAATAAATCTTCCATAGAAGCACGT
>VTLG01016789.1_pt1 | contig 17583 bp, 22 predicted proteins | sample 4694571 | NCBI WGS metagenome assembly VTLG01 (sample SAMN12604809, study PRJNA352737) | marine metagenome | biome: ENVO:00000447; feature: ENVO:00000209|ENVO:00000569|ENVO:01000036; material: ENVO:00002151; isolation source: viral sequences binned using virsorter ... | reverse complement strand
TTATTTCATCATTAGCGTTTAGGAAATTACCTAAATCGAAATCTGTAGTGAAGGTATATGTTGGAGAAGCGGCTGAAAGAACGGCCACATCTAAATCAAACCAATCTTCTAAATCTGCCCTATGGACTACATGCCTAACTCTGTATGGTTCATTGTCTGAAATCTTTTGATTCTGAATCCTAAACATATCCGCTATCTTGGTTTCAGCATATCCCCCTCTATTTCCGTAAGATTCGTAGACAATATTATCGAAAACTCCGAATGCTTGATTTGATTTATCGGGAGAATATTTGTAATGTAAATATCTTCTAGGGCCTCTGAATTGTAGAGTAGTATGGTCGTCATCGTCATCCCTTCTAGCATTAGGAAACGCCTTATCATAATCTGTAAAATCAACAGCGTGAACAGTATGGGCTTCATTAGAAGTATTGGTTTGGGGTGTGTCCAAAGTCTTTAGATTATCTACAACTTTAGCCCTCAAATTGTACCTGCTATAATCTACAATATCTTCAGCATATTCTGTAACGGTTAAAAAAGTCGCTTTTATTCCTGCATGTAAGTCTACAACTCCACTGCTGTTTGTTGTTTGGCAATAAGAATAATATTTTGTACCGTGGTTTAATTCTCCATCTTTGTCTAAAGAATCATCGAAGAAATAAAACAATGGTCGTGAACAGTACAAATCAAACTGTAAATTCATTTTGATTCCGGCGGATATTGCTAAAGGACTCTTATCCTTAGCCGGCCCTTTGAATAGCATGAACTTAGTTCCTTTGGGGATTTCTCTACCCAATCTAGGTTCAAACTCAAAAGAATCCCCCGTTGTATCGCTTCTAGTAACTTGTGTGATTCTAGCAAAGTGGTGTAGGTTTTCATCATCTGAATGTATTAGAACAAAATAATAATTACTAGAAAAATCACTATCACTATAATTAGTAGTAGCATCAATTAATTGAACTCCTGTATTGGAAATAAAATCAAAGCATTTTATTTTATATCCTTCAGTAGTTGCTAAGTTTTCCCTTTCTGTGTTAGCAGTAGTAGTTCCAACTTCTCTAAATTCCAAACTAGTATTACTATCACTGCCGAAAATTCCTGTGTAGAGTCTATCAGTAGAAGATAAAGTCTTAGCCAAATTCATGTGAGGATTTGTCGGAACATCATAATTTACCGGAGTATAGTTCCACCCACTTCCTACGGAACCTGTTGTCGCTTTACTCAAAGTTATTTGGCTACTACTATCAATACTCTTAATGAAAGTATTTTCTGGGATATTAGAATGTCCTGTAACTTTCATTCCTGCGGTTAGATTAGTTGTACCCGCAGAAGTAACTGTAGCAGTAGAACCACTAGCAGTTCCACTAAAACCGCTATAATATTCCTTCCATTTTCCGGTAGCAAGTATGTTTAGCCTATCGCTCATAAGTCCACCTCTTCAAATCTAAAATAAAATAAAGTATTATCATAGTTAGGCAATAGACTATCAATGCCTTTGAACTCCTTTCTATCTACTCCCATCATAGACATTTCGTGAATCTCTCCCATGAATTGTTTATTTGTAGTTGCAGAACTTACGCCTGTAGAACCTGTTCCGTTAGCCGCTATGTATGAGTTTTCCTTTGCAAAGGAAAATGTAGAATCGGTAGAATGAGTATCTGTTTTTACTAAAGAGCCATTAAAATAAATATTCAATTTCCTATTATGTTCGTTGAAGGTACAGGCGATGTGAAATGTATTTTCGGTATAAATTGCCATCTGTTCTTCTTTAATATACAAGTCAGTTCCATTTGAAATGCTAGTAGAATAAGAAGTTGTTAAGGTAGCCGCTTGACTTCCTGTAGTTCCTGCTAGAGTATTAATCGTACCCAAGGAAATTATTTCTCCCGCAGGTGCAATAAAAATCTCCTGCTTTTGCCCTGCGAATAAATGTTGAGCGGCAGAAACAGTTAGGTTTGCCCCACTATGACCGCTAATTGTAGCAACCTTTCGGTATTGCTTTCTACCGTTAGAATCTACTAATAGAGAAGGGCTACTAAGAATTTCTGCGTACTTGTATTGCCTCCCATATTCTACAGGAACTATCATTTCTTCAGTGGTATAAGTTTCTGTGGAACTTCCTAGTTTTAGTCTAACTCTTATTTTATATCTAGCAGGTTCATTCTCATTATGTACTGTAGAATTAACTAAGGATATTTGAAAATTGGTATTATAGAATAACATCATTTCATGCGTTAATCTAGCAGTTCTTGAAAGATATTTTTCGCTTTGGTAATTCGCTTCAGTTCCGCCGCTATATACCGTTTGAGAAAGTGCTGGCATTACCTTTTTACTATTAGGATTAATTGCACTTTGAGATGAATAAGTTCCATAGCCATTTATTTCATATGGAGTAACTATTGCTTCAAAAGTAAAAGAACCTTCGTGCGACCATAATCCATATCCGACATCATTCGTAGTAGAAGAATCTCCTTCACTATCTACAATATTATCGCTGTAATCTATTTCTACATGCCCGTTACACATAACAGGAAAAACCAAAGCCCTCTGCTTTCCTGTTAATACTTCGTACATTCAATCACCTCAAGGGAATACTGCCGCCACTTCAAATGTCATATTAAAAGAAACTTCTACCGTATCTGATGTAAAATCACAGCCAAATTGCCGTATAAATCCTTTAACTCCGTTAGAAGTGGAAGATGTCGGAAAATCAGAAGGAATAGGGACTCTAAAGTTATCTAATTCATTTGCTCCTCCTCTAGAAGCAAAAGTCCAAGGAATATTAACTTCAAGAGTTCCGTTTTCTGTTACCGTAGCATCTGCCGCCTTACCCCTATCCACAAAGTTTTCATCGACTTTAGAAGGAATTAAAAATACTAATTCATCGAATGCTTGATGTTGTGCTAATCCCGTAGAATCTACACCGGAAGCAATCATCTGCGCTATCTCATGCGCTGTATAAATTAGTGCGCCCTTGTTATGCCCTCCTTTGCCGGACTTAGTGATAGTTTCTTCCATGATGAAACCTTGGATGGTTATGCTTTTGCTAGACATTCCCGCATCTAAAGCCGCAGTAGTTGCCTCTCCAAAGGTCAAGCCACTAATAGGAACAGGTAAAGAAGGGATTGTTTTATCAGTAGAAATGCTAATATTAGTAACCTTGAGAGGAATTACATTTTGTGTTAAACTACCTTCATTTGCTTTTGTTTTCAAATACACATAACTCATTTAATCACCCCAAAGTTCTACTAGATGTAGACCTGTTAATTTTATTATTTACCATGCTACTTATTTTATTTGCTATCCTTCTCATTTCTCCATCTGAAGTATCTCTAGCGTTAATCGTAATGTAATTATTTATTTGTGTTCCCGAATTACTAACCATGCCTCTACTTTGCCTATTGGAAAATACCCTAGTGCCTTTAGGTAAAGATGCAATTTCCGGCCCCTTTTCTCCTACTAATTGTAGTGGAGAAGATACAGTACCTCCACCTGCTAATATGTCGAACTTTTTAATAAACCATCTACCGAACATATACAATGCACCCAAAATAATCGCTGGAACTATTACAGGTACGCTAAATAGCCAAAGTAAAATTCCTGCGGCAATCGCCCCAATGTACTTTAATTGTGTTTTTAATTTTAATCCCATAAACCAATCAATTACTCCACCGATTAAATTCTCTGCTACTTTGACAACTACATTAAACAAACCTATTATCAGACGCTTCCCTACTTGGAAAATTATGGTGATGAAAGAAAACATTATGTCTAAAATAGCAAATGCCATTTCAGTAAAACTAGCATCTCCTGTAAAGAAAGAGAATATGGTTTTTATTCCTTCCCAAATAATCATAACCTGTTCTTTTAGTAGTCCGAAATATCCCTCAAACGGCTCGATGAATGCTTGCCTTACTCCATCTATTGCTTTCCAAAATATCTTGATGAATGCCCCAATTGCTACAAAGGTTAAAAGACTCAACACGAAGAAATTAAACGCTTTACTTAAAACGAATTTTAATAATTTGAGAGTCCCTATTACTAGGCCCTTACTTTTCGCAACCCAATCAGTTTTTTTAATGAAGCCGATTACCTTTTTGCCTCGTTTTACCATCGGTTTTATGAAATCTGCTATTGACTCTCCCCTATCTGAAAGTCCCTTTGCCATTCTACCTCTAAGCGCACTGCCTAATGTTTCTTTGTTAGAGTATTGACTTGTTAGTGCTAGTTTTCCAACACCTTTTACTCCCTTTACCATTCCTCCTAGTCTTTCAGCAAAGTTAGGAATTTTTATTTTAGATAGAACTTTGAAACTCTTACCTAAAACAGAGTTCCTATTTACTAATGTCCCTACCGTCTTATCGTATATTTTTCCCGAAGTTCTAAAAGCAATAAATGCTTTATTAATTACCCTAAATCCTCCACTAGCATAAACTATTCTTCGCATGAAATTACCAAACGGCTTTTCGGTTTTCATAAAGGCTTCTATAGCATTTGCCGTTTTACTAAGGGCACCCTCATATTTTTGCGTAACGCCCGATATTTCACCAAGATTCCTTTTCAAAGTAGGTAAATCAGAAACCATTTTATTTCACCTTTTTAGTCTGCTTCTCTAATTCTTCCGCTTTCATCTCTTCTACTATTCCATGAATCATTAACATATCTTGTACTAAGTTCGCTGGCATCTGATATACTTCTAACGGACTTATCCCTAACGCTTGTGCTAGGGTATATACTATTATGAGGCTTGCTGTAGAAGTATCTCCTTTTCCACTTCTAACTGCTCGCCTCAATTTTCGTTTTTTTCTTCATCCCCCGCCATCATTTCAAAAGGATTTGGGAGGACTTCTTTTATTTGATTCCCAACAAAGGGTGTGAGTCTAATTAAATCTACTGCGGATAATTTAGGTTCAGTTTTCTCAATGAAATTCTCAACCATATATTTATACATCGAATTCAAATCAATATCCATAGATTGATTCTTTGCATCTATTTTCATCAAGGAATTAACGGCCCGTTCTACTTCTAGCCAAGTTGGTTCCTTAATCCAAATTTTTAGGTATTCGTCACTATCCGGTGCCACTTGAATCCAATGGCACTTTGCTTCTGCGAGCGCAAACATTACGCTCTTGTTACTTACTATTTTCTTATTCAGCATTTTCTTCCACCTCTACCAACAAACAAACAAACAGTTGGTGGAAAATTATTCAGTAGTTTCTTCTTTTTCAACTACCTCTTCTTTTTTTGGTCGGCCTCTTTTCTTAGGGGCCTTGAGTTTTTCCGCCATGATTTTTCTTTTGGTATATTTATCCAAAAAAATCACCCCTGTAGAATCCAATGCGTCTTTACCTTACATTCTTTCAAATCTCTAGGTCTTACCATTGCTTCAACGGTAATTGGGCCTTTATCATCCGGTATTGTAAAGTTTGCACTTTCTAGGAAATAATTCTTGAAGGAGATATTAATTTCTTCTCCGTTTGCCTTATCAAATTGTAAATCAATCTGTGCATCAGTTGCAAAATTAGTTCCATTTGTAACTACGCTAGTTCCTGTGTTTTCATTTCTATTGAACAATTCTTCAAAGAGCAAATCATCTGTAACTAAAGCAGTAAAAGACAATTCGTACATTCTATTGGATGGAATAGCATCTTGGATAGCAGTATTTCCAACTCCAATAAATCTCTTTTCCTGTAGATTATTATTGATTGTCAAAGTCATATTCGTGACCTTTAGGAATTGCTGTCCAAATATGCTAAACGAACCTTTTGAAAAGAAGAATGGTTCTAGGAATTCATCCGTTTCAAAGTTAAACAAATTAGTATTGGTAGTTCCCGCACCGCCTCTAGATTCATATGCTTCGTTTTGGTCTAACTTGTGAACAGTTCTTGTAGATAAATCCATAGTCATTTTTACTTCTTCATTTTCATTTGCGGTCATAGTGAAAGTATTGACTCTATTTCCTCTTGCTATTCTTACGAAGTTCAAGTCCTCTAAATTAGCAGAAGTATCTGTCAAGTTTTCAGAACCACTAACTAATTTGCTAATAGACTGTTCTAATGCAAAGGAAGGTAAATCTTCTCCATTTGCTTCAGTAAAAGTATAGGTAATTGCTCTAGTTATAGAATTAGGAGTAGCAGGAACTAATAATTGTTCAAGATTAGTTGTAACATCTAAATGGGCTAATAGGGGTGGAGTTAAAACAGTAGTAGAAGTTCCTGTATTACCATATCCTGTTTTGTAAAATATCGGCCCTTGGTTAAGATGGCCCGTATAATCATCTTCTCCGCCGCCAGCATTCCCCGTATCAATATATACATCTCCCGCCGCACTAGCATCTAAAGTAGTTGATGGATTATCAGCATTTGTGGTGCATCTTACTGTACTACAAGCACCCAAAGCATAGTATAGCCAAGTTCCGTGATTTGCTACAATGTTTATATTTCCACCGCTAGAAGTTTCAATCCCTTTATACTGATAGGACATATTCCTTGAGCCGCCCAATGAAAGATTCATTTGCTTAACTTCAACTTCTACATTTGGAAACTCTGCACTTTCTAAAATTCCTAGCCAATTATCGGCATTCAGTCTTTTGACGGAGGAATTTTTTTGACCGACATTAGGCGCACCATACGCTTTGATTACTATGAAGTCACCCGAAGCAGGAGTCCTACAAGCGGGGGAGAAGTCTATGGTAGTGGCCGTATTAGTTGTAATACTATGAGTAGATAAAGGAGAAGTAGTTCCTGTAGCATATAGTTCTACTAAACAACCAACATATAGATTATTTACCAAACTATAATTTGCTTGGAATCCACTAGCCGCAGTAAATCGAGTAGTTGTACTAGAACTGTGGTTAATATCAATATACAAATCCGTTTCCGGCACTAATGATAATGTTGCACCGCTTCCTAAAAATATGTCTGTGTTTGTCATGTTCTTCCTCTCCCTTACTTACTTACTATGGGACTGAGAGGGCGAATCTCTTTGTTTCTACAGTAATCTTGTAGCCATAAATTCTTTTTTTCCTGTCATTAGATTCGTTTCTAGACCCAACAAATATTTGATTAAATTTAGAACCGTCCGATGCAGTGTAGCCTGTTCGCTTCCCCTCAAGCACATGACGAGTAATCAAGTATAAAGCCCTTAGCCTATCTTTGCCAAAATTACCATCGGTTCCTGCTCTTTCATCTTGAACATGCCGAATATGTATTGTAAAGGAATGGGTTTCATTTCTAATGTCAAAATGTACTGTTGGGTATTCTATATTTTGGCTATCTTCAAAAACTACAATTAAATCTTTTAATGATAAATCGTATCTACTTCCTCTATTCGCTTCTAGAGTTCTTATGTCAATCATATTTGGCTTACCAACATGGTCTGAAGAAATAGTTCCTGCACTTTGTAAAGTAGTGGCAGAACTAGACCAATTATTATCCAAAAGGTCAATTAATAAACTAACTTCATCCATTATATTCCCTCAAGTGTCTTTTCTAATTTTTCTCTAATTTTAGTTTCCATGTATTGTGAAAGTTGTTGCTCGGCGTTTTTAATCATCTCTTCTTCTGAAAAAGTAAAGTCTACTCCTAACAATCTAGAAACTTCAAGCATTTGTAAATTCCTTTCTTTTTCTATTTTTAGATATTTTTCAAACATCTGCGAAAGATTGCCAAACATTATCAATTCTCCAAATAATATGCAAGTTCGCTATCTGCTTTTATCCAAACAGTATCATTTGAAGTTTGTTTAGTTTCATATCCTGTCGTATGTTTGTTTATTTCATTAATAAAATCTTGAGCAGTTCCCAAAGGGGCGACCACAACATTAGGCCGACTATCATTGGATTTATCAAATCTAACCATTACTTCATTAGGATGAACTTCTTTTATTTTAGGTATGACTACTTTTTGAACAAAATCAATAAACTGTGTATTATTCTGAGATGAGCCTAACCCTTTTAATATATCTTTCCACATAATAATCACTCAATAATATACACAATATCCTTTTTACCATCAATTATATCCATAGCCTCTTTCTTCAAGATGTCATACTTTTCCTTAGTGGTAATGTTTGCACCTGTTTCAGCAATGAGAATAGTTTGGTCGTCATGTCGTAATATTTCTGCGGCGGCTAATTTTGTAGCGGCTTCATGTATTGCAGAAGGAACTCTAGAATCTCCGGCAATGTATGAAACAATTACAGAGTTTTCTGTATGGTAAGGATAATCTTTCAAGAAGAATAATCTTCCTTCATTTCCAATTTTCCAAAAACTACCCAATCTTCTCATGTCTTGCTTATCTGTAAAGTCTACAATTGATATTGCATCTGCTACCGTACCACTAGTTACTGTAGCGGCAATAGTACAATCCGAACCATCTTCTCCTTCTAATAAGGATGAAATATTAATTTTAGTTCCGCTTTCGGGGTCTGTACTAGCATAGAAAAAATCTGAAACATTAAAGTTGGTAGCACCATCTTCAGTCAAACTCTTTTTATTATCTGCCCCTGTAAAGGAGAAAGTCTTGGCAGGAAACTGTTCGTTTATTAGAGCAACTATTTCTCTAGCAGTGGTTTTGTTTCCAAATTTTTTATTGAAGTTAGAATCAGATAAGGAAGAACCTACATTATCACTAGCAGTTAAAGTAAAAGTTGTAGAACCATCGGGAAGAGTTAGAGTAATTGTATTGAGTTTGGTATGGTCTAAAATCTCAATACTTGCTTGAGCAGAAGCCAACTCTTTGTATGAATTACCTTGCCAAACTTGTAGACTTACAATCTTTCTAACTTTCATATGTTGTAGTTGAATAAATCCGACATATCCTCCGTAGTAAGAATCAGCAGGATTTCTAGTAAAATTAAAACTGTAGATTTCGTGTTCGTGTCTAATAGGACGATAAGACCTTTTCACTTTGTCATCAATCATTCCCTCTACTCTTTTTATGATAGAGCCAACTTGTGCTTGAGTTGGATTAGTGCTAGCAGAAAACGCAGGGATTTGTAATAGGTCGGAGATGGCGTTTTTATCTGTGTAAAATCCAAATCCTGTAGAATAATCGGGGTTAATTGTCGTGTAGTCGCTAGGGGAAAATACGGTTGGCATCTTAACCACCTCTCTCTATATCGTCTTTAACTTGGTAGTAGTTGTCTAGAATACTTTCAATAATATCAGAGAGCCTTTCGTTATATCCGTATTCAGTTCCGGTAGTGCGATAAGTTTCATCTTCCATTATTTGAGAATATCTACTTTCAATGGAATCGAATATTTCCTTTACATCTTCGATTGATAGGCCCTCTAAACCTTCTAGTTCTAAAGTTCCTTTAATATCTTCTTCGGCTTTCTTTTTCTTTTCTTCAAGAGTTTCCCCTTGTGTTTCTTCTAAGAAGGCTTCATCGGTTTCTGCTTCTGTTTCTGAAACAGCCATCACCCTTGCATATTTTTTCAGAACTTTGATTAGAGATTCTTTTTCAGCCGGACTAAGATTCCTTTCTTCTACTATTTCAGACCTAACATCAGACTTTCCTCTAAACTTCTTTCTCTGATAAGTTGGTCTAGAAAACGGACTTACATCGAATTCTCCCATCTTAACCGATTGTACTTTGATAGAGAAATTAAAAGTTTTCTTTGCATCTACTAAAGATATGGACTTTAGAGTACCTGTAAAAAATATTCTATGTTTTGCTACAGTAAGGGGGTCTGCTTTATCATACTCTGCTATTTTTTTCTTAACATGCTTAAACTGTTTTAAGAACATATCTCTAAGAGAATTTATTAGTTTTTCCTTAGAAACTAAACCGCCCACTTTTTCTTTTCCCTTTCCAACTGAAGTAGAATATATTCCCGTCAAAACTTTAGGAGAACCTGTTAATTCAAACTGTCCCTTAACATATTCAACTCTTTGCTCTCCCTTTGGTATATTTTTAGCAGAAGAACGGAAAGAAACATTCGGATATAATCTTTTCAAATGCCTTTCTTTATCGTCCTTATTATTATATTCAAATACAAAAAAGTCCGAACTTTTGTCACCTGTTCTATTTCTACTAGTTATGTTTATTCCATCCTTACTAGGTTTTTCAACTATCCTAATAATACTTCTAATGTTTTTTTCCTTTGGGTCGCTCATAGCATGTAGCGGTAAAGAAGGAACATCTGAACCATATTCGCCTCTTTGTGGAACATCTTTGAATTGAGAATAATAATCATCAATTGCTTCTTCTAATTTATCATCAGCAGTTTTTCCAGCCTCTTTTTCTTCTTCTGAAAGTTCTCCCAATTCAAATTCATAATCCTTCGGAATAATTTTCCCATACAAACTGTACCCAACAATTTTCTGCCTCTTAGCAGAATCTTGCATATCTAGCAAAGTATAATCCTTTACATCATCAAATATTCTACTTCTTTCTAATCTATTGTAAATCTGTGGAGAAGAGTTTTGCATTTTTGCCAAATCTAAAATCTTATCATTTTCTATTTTCTCCAAGTATGTTTTTCCTTCTTCTACAAAGGCATCATTGTCAAACTCGATAAGTGTACTTTTGGCAGAGCGAGATGCTAAGGCCGCAATAGAATTATTTCCAAAATCAAACTTTTCTTCTTTTGAGCCAGCAATAGTATTTTTTATTTCTGAAGTAAAATCGGTGGGCCAATTTCTAGGCTTACCCTCACTATCAATGACTTTTGTTGGCATTTTGAACGCCTCACATTAACCATTTAGCCCAAGCCGCACCTTTTTGAATTGCACTACCTAATCCTAAACCTGCTTGCGGCGGCTCATATGACATTTGGCCTTGAGCATCTAACCAATAAGGACGCCCATACATGTCCTGTCCGTTAGGAGGAACAGGGTAGCCGCTTCCATTATTTACAGCACCCTGTACTTGTTGGTATTGTTGCATATTACCTGTGACTCCCGCAATTGCCGCACCTGCTGAAACTTGTCCTCCACCAAACCCTTGAGATTCTAAGAATTGAGATTTAGCCATCTTTCTTTGATTAATAACTTCAGAATCAATGGCAGAATTTAATAAGTTTAGAATATCTAACTCTATATTTTCTTGAGTAATTTTTTCGTAATCTCTCAAAGAATCCGGATGAACTCTAATAGTTTTAGTAGTATCATCTTGAATAAACTGAAGTTTTGCTAGCATTTGGCTAACTACTCTTTCTGTAACATCTTCCATAAGTTTCTCCATGCTTCTCAAGAACTTATCTCCGTGGTATTGGAAAAATTCCTCTACATGGTTATCTTGCAAAGAAAGTAAATTATTTACATTCTTGAATTGTTGGTCGCTTTGTGCTTGAACTGCACCTAATACAGTTCCGTTACTAGTTCCGAATACTCCCATATCTATTCCTCGTTTTCTGCTTTGGCCCCTTGTTTAATCATCAGATGGTTTAGCCTATCTGTTAAAATATTAATTTCTCCAACAACGCTAATCGCTTCTTCGGTAGCCGTCTTATTATCTCCTAATGTGGGCGGTTTAATAAGCCATCCGGCGGTAGTCAAACTTGCCACATCTTCTTTAGTTAATGTATTTAATGGCCCCTTCCTACTTAGTTTTGGCATTCTAGGAATAAATGCCTTGAATTCTAATCCATGTTGTTCTGCTAAAATTTGCTGTTGTAGCATTTCCATTTGTCTATGAATCCCTGCATGTTTAGGACAATAGGTTCCTTTCATGGGCCTACCTTTAGTAACATCAGTTAAAGGAATAGGTGGCCTCATATAATCTCCACTATCCCAAACATGGTGCATTCCGCATACTACGCAACGGTCTTTCAAATTGAATTTGAAACCATATTTAATTTTCATAAAAGATTTCTTTTCCGGTGCTAAAACCTTAGTAAGTTCTTTCAATTGTTTCTTTGGTTTTATGTTCATGCACTTATATTCTTCCACCGGCCCACTTGCTCTCGCTCTTTCTATTGGTGGCAAAAATGCCGATGGTGCGCTTGTATTCGTCTGTCCTATTAAGTTTGGTTGTTGAAACATTTTATCTTCTCCATTCTGTTTACATATAGTCCGGTATATCCCAAGACCCATAAGAAGTATTCTTATCCCACATCTGTTGCATTTCTCCACTTTGGGCATCATCAGGAACAAAATTATATCCTTGATTAACTAAAGCATATGCGATTAAATGATATAGATTTTCACCATATCCTCTTCTAATAAATCTAGGGTCTGTTCTAACATCTTTTGCTTGAAAAGTTTCGTCATCTATTTTTTCTGCATAAGCCCTTGTTATTTGACTACCTTCTTTATCAATAATGTTAGCATCCAAAGATTCATCGTGAATAGAGACTGACATCTTTAATTTTTCATCAGTTTCGGTATCTAAAAACATAGCAGTTGTCTCATTTCCCCTAATAGTTATGTTAGAGATGAGGTTTTGTTTCAAAATATTCTGCCACATAGTAATCAATAATCCTTTATCATCGTAAGTACGCCCTTGTAGACCATTTCCGGTTGAGATTTAGCCGACACGATATATTTGAATGTTGGGATGCCCTTATCGTTTAATCTTTGCATTCCATATTTGAAAGGTTCAAAGATTGGATGGTTTTGTATCTCTCCTTCTTGTGAGTATTTCTTAGACCATATATCGTATTTGTTAGCCCAAATCCCGACGCCCATAGGATAGTCTGCCTCCTTTTTCTTTTTTCCATTGGGCCATGTATTAGCACAAATTGCATCTACTAAAAACTTCCAAGCGAGTTGATGGTCTAAGTTTGCTGAACTATCCAAGTGTCTATGGTCTATCATAAAAATAATGTAATTTACTTTTCTTCTTTTCATGTCGGCAATCCATTCCTTCCAATAGAAAGATTCTCCGCCAACATCTGCTGATTTTACGGTATGGGTTTCTCCTTCAATCTTTATTGTTTTTCTAGAAGCCCTGTGTAATCCTACAGTTCTTTTCTTTATTTCCGGAACTTCTCCCCTAGTTCTTAACTGATGATTTAATGTAGTCTTACCTACCATTGTTGCACCATAAACCCCAAAATTAACTGCATGTATTCTTTTGTAAAAGGCCACTAATGCTTCGGTAACTACTATTGCGAAACCTGCGAGTACCGACACATTCAATCACCAAAGGTATGATTCCAAGCATCACTAGCAGTTTCTAAAAGCCATCCTAGAATATTAATATCAAAAACTCCTAGAATATTTCCGATTAAAAATCCCGATAGGGCGGCAAAGGTTCCCCAAAAATATGCTCTAAATTTTAGAAACCAAATATCAGCAGAATGCGCTCTTTGTAAATCATACGCCATTGCGCTTTCATCGAAGCCGGTAAAAACCATGAGGCTTCACCTCATCTCTCGATAGCGGCTAAAAACTCATTTCCTACGCCTTCATTTTCTAAAGAAGAAACTAACTGTGGGGGACTAACATTATATGTACTAGAATGAGTTTTCATAGTTTCACGGATTTTTCCTTTTTGTTCCTCTTCCTTTCTTTTTTGATTCCAAAAATGAGTAATCCTTCTATCTAGCAGGTAAAGTTCTATCTTATCATTCAAAGCCAAATCAAATATTGCTTTTAGAATCATAATGCTTCCAACTGTAATCAACCCAAATAAGGCGGCGTGTGCCAAAGTAGTGTATGGGAAATTGGTTCCATATGTTGCATAAAAGAAAACATTGGCCCCGCTAACTGTCCCAACAAATAGGATAGTCATAACTAATCTTGTATCGTGTTCTAGTGCTGGCATTTTATCATCTCAATTAAATTCTACGGAAACTGCATGTCTTGTAGCGGCATTCGGGCTTCCTTCACTATTTGTAATTTGCAAATAAAGTCCTTCTCTAGCCAAAACCCCGTGCATGTCATATTCTATATTTACAGAACTTCCCGTCTGCGGGTCTACAATGAATCTAACTAACTCGGTATTGTTTGTTAAAGTAGAATCTTTAGAATCCCAAATCTTGATAGTAACAATATCGGGGCCACCTGCATTTGCGCTAAAATGAACACTTTTCAATCTACATTGATGTGCCGCAATTACTGCACTCGCTGTTAAAACTCCACTAGACCTACAAGTGTCCATCTCTATCTCTCCGTATAAAGCGTAGTGCCGATATTACTTGAAGATTGTCATTCAGAATCTTCAGATTCTACAATATCTTCAGTTTTTTCGGGAACTACTGCTTCTTTTACCTTCTTAGCGGCCTTCTTAGCAGTGGTTTTTGCTTTGGAGGCTACTGTTTTCTTAGGTAAAAGTAGAGAAACTAGGTCGGAACCTTTTGGTGTAGAAGGTAGGTTTAGAATTCTTGCAGACATTTCTAGAATCTTATCACTAAGACCTAGCAATTCTTCTTCATCGGACTCTTCAAATGTAATGAGAAGGTTGGGGTCTTGCATTTTTAGCAGACCTTTTAGTGCGGAGATTTCACAAGAATCTTCTCTTGTAATTTCTTCTCGCCCAAATCTCAACCTTCCCATTACAGAAGATTCACTAAGAATAATCTTAGCCAACTATTTCACCTCAAAGGTTTCCAAATACTCTAAGACGGAATTGCATTCCGCTATGAGTTCCACCATCGCCAACTTCAGCAGGAGTCGCTTGTAGTGCATCTATAAGGAACATAGTAACTGAACTTGCACTAGTATAACTACCATCAGTTCCCGATATTGAAAAGGTTGGATAAAACTTTACATTGCTAGTTCCTGTATGGGAAATAGAATTGATTGTGTTTAGTCCAAACTTAGAAGCACTAATTACTACACCCGAAGCATCGTAAGTTGATACATCAATAAACGCATCAACCATATACTCGTCACCATTTACTCTTGGCCTAGTTTGGCCTTTGTGGTCGGCTAATAGAGTAACCGTAAAAACTTCTTCTGTCAATTAAAACACCTCATTGAATGTTGGTAATCTTACCTTGACCCTTGAAGAAGGAACAGCCCATTTCACCAATTGTACGGTAAAGTGCTTGGTTTCCTAGGCGTCCGACACCGAATGGGTTTCCGTTAGAAATACCATCCTCAAAGTATTGAGTTGGTTTCAAAACAGCCAACCAAATGTGGTCTGTATCAAGGAAAAGCAAATCACTTAGTTTGCTAGATGCACTTCCTGTAGAAGCCATATCCTTACAAGGGATTAGTGGAATATCGTAGTATGTTGCAACTCTAAATCCAACTTCAGCACCCTTAACTCCACGAACACCATTTACAGTAGGAACAATTTCCTTTCTATCCATGAATCTTTCTTGGCTTTGTAGCAAATCAGCAACCGCTTGAATAGTATCATATCCTGTTAGAATTACTTTTGGAGAACCGCCAGCAATTCGCAAGTTGCGAATCATGTTGTTAAGTAGAGTTAGAGTTAGAGAACGAACATCTCCACTAGCATATCCACTTCCAAAGTCTACTTCAGAATCTAGGAAAGAAGCCGCATTAAATCTTTCATCACCATAAAGGGCACCCAAGTTATTTGATGCGCTTGTAGTATCGGTTGCAATAACTCCACCATCAATAGCCAAAAGTTCTGCACGACTTGTAACAATCTTGTTTAGAGAAGTATAGTTTCTCTCGATGTTAGATAGTGCAGATACTTCACCATAGTTTTCTAGTGGAGTTAGAAGCATCATGTTCTGTGCTTCTGCGTGAGCAATACCCATATCTTCACGCATTTGCGCTCTGATGTCACCAATTCCATCATCAATCTTTGCCATTTCCATAGCCAACTCGGAGAAGTCGAATTGATGTGCAACTGTTTTTGGACTCATAAATAGTTGAGCGTATGTTGGTGCCATAGAACCTAGACCGTCTGCCGCAGTAGAAAGTCCAGCGTTTTCTGCTACACCACCGATTTCGTCAAATTGTGCATCATCTGTACCAATTCCACCGCCACTACCATCTCTCTGTAGTGCTTCAGCAAGTGTGTTTCCGGAACCACCGAAAGGTCGGCTCTTTAGAACTCTCCATCCGGAAGAAGTGTATGGCCTCTTTGAAATCATTGAAAGTGCATTTACTTCACGGTTTAGCATAGACCAAACTTTCTGTCCGTAAAGAACATTGTAAAGTGCGGTTGGTGTAATTCCGGAAGTTCCGGAAGCCACTGTGTCTGTTATATCGTGAGCAGTATGTAATCCTTGAACTACACCTGCTTGCTTTAGAATATCGTTGCCGCCAAATGCGCCAGCCATTCCGTATGTTTGTGCTTCTAAATCTCTAATTGTGTTAATGTACCCTGCCATTTTTTATTCCCCCTCAATTTCCAACAAGCCTGTTTAAGTCGGCCCAACTCATGTTAGCAACATCATCCATTGACGGAATTGTAACGGATGGTGTAGTTTTGGATTTGAGAATTTCAGATGTTTCTGAAGAAAAAGACTTTCTCAATTCAGCCAATTCTTCTTTTAGTGCGCCAACTTCAGATTGTGCATCATAGTTAGCCTTGGAAATAACAGATTCTCTGTGTGAAATTTCGTTCTTAAATCTACTTTCAAAAGTTTTCTCTAGGTTTCCTAGAGCCATCTTTTCTAGTTGCTCTGCCTTGTATTCAGAGTAAGCCTTCTCAATGTTATCCGGAGATAAGTTTAGAGAAGAGATTTCCCCATTGTCAAAAGACTTGATTACCTTTGCTTGCTTCTGTCCTACAGGATTTCCGTTGTTAATTACTACACGGTCAGCAGGTTCTCCGGTTTCGCCTTGGAGAGTGGTTTCTGCCTTGACTTCAGTATCTTGGTATTCACCCATGTTTTCATCCATAGTATCTACCTCTTCGTCTAGCATTTCCTCTTGCGGTTCCATCATTTCTTCTTCTTTTCGTAGAGTATTGACTTCCTCTAATAGAGTGTCAAGTTCCTCTAGTGCTTTTTCTAGTTTGTCGGTCATTTTATTTCCCTCATTTTCTTGTTTCAAAATGTCAAATTTCGCTTCAGGATTTATTCCCTTTTCGCATATGGTTACTTCGTGTAATTCTAGTTTGCTAATTTCGCTGTATTCGCCTAATTCCGAATTTTGCTTCTTAACTTTCCGAAGTGCCTGTCCCCCTATGCTAAAAGACCTTAATGTTCCTTTGCGAATTCCCCTGTTTATTTCTTTTGCTTTTTCGATGTCATCTCTTAATTTTATTACTACAAAAAATCCTACATCATCTACTTTTGTTTTCCATAGTTTTCCATTTTTATCTCTATATTCTTTTACTACTTCCCCGACTTGAACATTTGAATGGTTTGTCATTACATTTCTATATTTCGGGTTCTCCATGTATTTATCTACGGCTTCTTGTAATGCTTTGAGTGTGATTAAATCATTTTGCTTATCGACAATTTCTATGCTTGCATATCCCCCAATCATTAAATCGTCTTGTGCTTTGAGTATGTGGAAGTCGTTTTCTTGTGTTGCTAAGATAGCAGTTTCCATTTTCCTCAAACCTTGACTTTTTAGTTAGGTATTTAATACTTTAGGATTTATTCCGTATTTATTATCAATTTCTTATATTTATCTTCATTAATATTCCAAAGTCCATCATCCCCTTCTGTATCAGCAGGTTCCTGTTTGTACCCCGTCCATGCTAACCACATATCTTTTCCATCTACAGGTATTACTCTAAAGTGCATTTTAGTTTCAA
>VTLG01013347.1_pt1 | contig 17583 bp, 21 predicted proteins | sample 4694571 | NCBI WGS metagenome assembly VTLG01 (sample SAMN12604809, study PRJNA352737) | marine metagenome | biome: ENVO:00000447; feature: ENVO:00000209|ENVO:00000569|ENVO:01000036; material: ENVO:00002151; isolation source: viral sequences binned using virsorter ... | reverse complement strand
AAACTCTGATCCAGATATTGTTACCTGATCTGCTCCACGAGTTACTTTTTGACCGTTAGTTCTTATATAAGACGATGCCCACTTCTGATCAGCACCATGCTCCTCCTGCACACCCCATGCATAATAAGTCTTATTAACTGCTGATCCTGATGTTGCACCTCTTGCAGAAGTCTTTGCAGGAACTACACCAATGTGCATACCACCAGCAGAACCACCACCAGTTCCACCCCAACTTACTCTCCACCAACTGTTTGGATATTCTTCTACTTTCCAGAACCAAGTATTACCATTAACTGCATCACCACCAGTCGTTCCATCGGCAAGTTCAACATTTACTCTATTAGCACCACCAAGGAAAGTGTTTGTATAGAACTGAAGAATACATGAAGTCTCAGTAGACTTTACAAAGATAGACCAAGTACCATAATGACCACTAGTAACAGTTTGAGTACTCCAATTTATATTTGTATTAGTATCACTACCAGAACCAACAATCCTTGATGCATTTTGTGTTCCATCAGGTGAAACAATATCATTAGCAGTAACAACAGGTGCTGAACCTGTACCTCCGTTACTTTTAGTCCAAGAAGCATTATCTAATTCTTCACTTCTTAAACAAATATTTGTTCTTTCAGGTTCTACTAATATATGAGGACAACTTTCACTAACTCTATAATCTAATCTAGGTAGTCCTGTTGTAATACCATCTACTAACCCTGAAGGATTTACTCTAGTAGCAGAAGTTGCTCTAGTAAAGTCCATATCACTTGTAGTAACTTCTTTTACTGAAACATTACTAAATGTACCTGTATTTGTGCTTAAACCATAAAGTTGCAACTGAGCATTTGCAGTTGCAGTAAAATAACCACTTACTGAACCATTGCCACTTAACCTTATAGAACTAGGAACTCCACCTTGATTGGAAAAACCCATAGTGCTGCTACCACTATAATCTGAAAGAGTAAATGATGCTTCGTATGTTTTTCCTGTAGTGACAGTAAATCCTGTTTCATAATATGTTGTTGCACTACTTGTTAATTTTTTAATTCCATTCGTAGTTATAGAACCCCATTCGCTAGGTTCACTTGTAGCCCCACTAGTTAAATCTATTTTTTCATAACTAAATGTTGGTGTAGGCAATACTCCAAATAGTACATTTCTTGAAACCCCATTAGGTGTTATCATTAAACTTACATCATCTAATAAACTCATATTATGCTATATTTTTTATTGCATTTAATTGTGCAGTTAAACAATTTAATCCTGATGTATAACCCAAAGAAACAAGACTAACTCTTGCATCTACTCTTCTTTTAAAAGCATCTACTATTAAAGCAGTAGATCTTCCCCCTCCAGGTTTGTTTGAACTTAATGTATTTCCTAATGCTAATTTCATTTCTATGTAGTTACTCCTTCGTGATAACCTATTCCAATACCACTAGTTAAAGTGATTGCAGTAATATTCATAAACAAAGTAGTTCCTGCAGGCATTGTGGTTTGTAAAGCACTTTCACCCGTTGCATCTGCTACTGTTATTGCTGAAATTACACTTTCAACAGGGAAGTAAACTGCATAAAAATCTTTACTAGTTTGTGCTGCTGTTGTAAATACTATTGTGCCACCATTTTTTCCTAGTTGTTCTGTTAATAATTGTTGTACATTTTCAATTGCCATAATTTATTTTTTAATTTCCGTAATATATATAATTTGTTCCACTTGGTTCAGGATGTTGTGTGTATTGTACTTGTGCAGTTCCTGATTTGTCTGCTACATACATTTTTCCTTTCGTTACAAGCCCTTGAACTACTCCGTGAGTACTACCTACTGGAAGTACATCATCTTCCGTTACAGGTGCGTTTCCTGAGCTTATAGCTACTGCTCCTGTCCAACTAACTTCATATACTTCATATTTCCAATATCCTGATGGTTTAAAATTTACATCTCCTGTATACACATCAGGTGTTGCGTTATATGTAAAATGGAATTTTGTATATCTATCATAAACCAAATGAACATTAGAATAAGCATATTGTACTGACTTGTCCATATCATTAGTAAACTTTACTAAATATCTTATCTTGTCAGAACTAACAGAAGTATCAATACGATTATCTTCTGTTTGTAGATATGTAGTTAAATCAGTTTCAGTTACTGCTTGTATCATACTATATAATAGAAAAACTCCATTTTTATTTGCTTATTAAAAGAAAAAGGTGGACAATGCCCACCCTAATCTAAGAAATATATGAAAACTACCAAGTCTAGTTGCTGTCTACACCTCCTAATGTAAATCCTGCATTATCAAATGGATTAGTAGTATAGTCAGGCACAAATTGGAATGGTTGTTGCTCTAAACCATCAAAGGTTAAAGTGTAACCATTTCTATCTCCAAACGCTGCTCCACTATCCATAGTTCCTGCATTAAGTTCCATTCCATTAACACTACCTAAACACACAATAGTATCGTGTCCTGTTGCTGTTACTGTTTGGTTTAATTGTGCAAATATAATAACTTTAGTTTGTCCTAATAATTTTATCTCATTCTGATCTGCTTTAGTCAGTCTGTTTAGTATAATATTTACTGTTGGTGTATAAAAGATTGTTCCGTTCTCTCTTGAACCTGTAATAGTATCTGTAAGACTAGCAACGCCTAACGGCATTGTGTATCTATACAACATATTACTACCCATTTCTAAATCAGTAATTTCACCATTTGCTGTTGGTATTGAAGTTACTTGGTCATAAACTGCGAAATATATAAACTTTATTCCACCACTAATTCTATTACAATCAAGTCCTCTACCTTTTGTTAACGCTGTACAAGCCATATTTTTTTATTTTTTTAAGGTTAAAGGAGTGAGTGCCGAAGCACCCACTTCTTGAATTAAGTTTATTATGATTGTCTTACGATATCAGCACCAACTCCTGTTTGAACACCTGCTGAATATCTAGCTACTAATCTCATATTGTCTGAACCATCAAGATTAGCCATATCCATCAAAGTAATTCTTGTGTGGTCTGATAATAAATCAGTTCCAAAGAATAAGTTAGACTTTTCTCCTGCTACTAATTGATTGTCAGCCATTCCTGGACAAACTGCAATTTTGTAACCCTCAAATACAGGTTCGTAATCTCCGTTCATATTGTAAGCATTAACATATCCTAATGTAGATACTGCTGAAATATAGAATGCGTAAGTTTTAGGATTCATATAAATATGTAAGTCCTCTTTTCTTAATACAGGAGATATATTAGCAGCCATATCTGCTGTTAATGTTTGTAGGTTAGCTATAATGTTAGCTGCTGTATAAGCACCTGATGCTGATGATTGAATAACTGTTCCATCAACTCCTGGTAATAATAATCCTGTTACTGCTCCTAAGAATCCGTTGAATTTCCCTGCAACAGCAGTTCCTTCCCAAACACTTTCTTCAGTTGCTTGTGCTATAATTTCTCCCATATAAGAGATAACATAGTCATCAAAACTTGCAGGTGGTGGTGCGCCTGCTCCTGCTCTCATTTGTAATGCTTCCCAAGAATCTAATAAAGTAGACTTACAAAGGTCTAAGTTAATTTGTAAATTTTTAGGTTCTAATACTTTTTCTGTAAGTGCTAATGTTCCTGCATCATTAAAATCACAAGTTGCATCTGCAACTACCCCTGATCCTGCCATACGTTGGATATTAGACTTAAATTTAATGTTTTCTATCTTTGTTAAATAATCCAAAGATGTCGCCTCTTTTAAAGCTGCTGAGATATAAAACCCTGCTGCTTTTCCTGCGAAATTTGATGTTGTAGTAAACGCCATAATTTTGTTTTTTTTTATTTATTAATTAATATTATTTATTTAAGTTGTATAAGAACCTTTCGTTCTTAGATAACTTTTTATATTCTTTTCTGCTTAAAGCAGGTCTATCTGAACTAAATTTATTTGTGTTAATTGGTGTATCAGCAGGAGATTCTGCTAATTCAGTTCTTAATGCTTCATTCTCAGCTTTTAATTTTTCAATTTCATCTTGTGCTGAAAACTCAACTACTTCAGTAGTCTTTATTGATTTAGGATTTGTAGATGGTTCAACAACTTCTTCTGCCATTTCTTCAACATCACCTGTTTCTCCTATTTCTCTTTTAAGGTCAGATACTGCATCTTCTAGGTTTTTGATACGCTTTTCCATACCTTGCCAATCAGCTACATCAGCTTCTTCATCATAATTTTCTTTTTCATCTTCTTCAGCTAATTCTTCTTTAACTTCTTCTGATGCTTCTTCTTTTTCTTCAGTTTCTGATTCAATAACTTCACCAACAATACCCTCAGTTTCAACTCTGAAAGATACTCCTGTGTCAGTCTTATAAGTTCCAACAGGTAATAAGATTGTTGTCCCATCTTCTGTGAGAACGCTAATATCTACACCTGCTTCTAATTCCTCAGCAGTAGAAACAAAGATTGTACCATCTTCGCTTTTAGCTTGCCAAGCCATTTTTACTTCTTTCTCAGCTTTGTTTAAGCCAAGTGCTACTAAAATTTGTTCTTTAATGTCCATAGTTTCTTTTTTAATATAATAGAATAGTTATTTATTTATTTGATTTTTAGATTATTTTAAATTCAGTATAGATTTTCTAAGTTTAATAATAGATTCAAAATTAGCATCTAAATTGTCCATTAACCCTTTAATATTTTTTGGCAAATCTACACCTAATTCTTTCGCTTGTTTTTCTACGTCTGATTTTAGTTTTCGCATTGCTCTTGATTCTTTAATAAATTTATCTGCTTGTGCATCTGCACTTTTAGCAGCTTTCTCCATTATGTCGTGTGCTTTTGTAGAAAAGGTTATTGCTTTTTTTATTCCTTTTTCTAAATCATCAATAGCTCCTAACTCAACCTTTTCTGCTTTTAGTTCAGTTTTAGATTCTCTTATTATCTCATTAAGTGCTGATAATATTTCTTCGTTTGTTGGTTTTATATTTTGCATAGCTTCAAATTTATTTGTGAAATATCCTTCAATTGATAAACCTTTAAGTTCTCCATCCTTAATTCTTGACCATAATTCATCATTGTTTATTTTCATTTTAACAAACCAAGTTCCATTTGGCAAGTCATAACCATAAAGTTTAGACTTATCTTGTTCACCCTCTTTAATCCAAGATTCTACTGTTAAAACTCCACTTACTCTATCTTGGTGTTCATAAGTTGCTTTATGATGATTGTTGTGTTTTAAATAAAGTTCACTAGCTTTTCTAACTGTTTCAGGACTAAAATATACATAGTATTCTGAATCTGTATTTGGATCATATCTAAATATCTGCTTGTTAGGTATCAAAGCAGGACTAACTAACATTCTTTTTTCTTCATCTACCTTAGCAAATGTCAAATTGTTTTTCTCTTTACCAAAGAATACAAAGTCTTGCTCTATTGCAGGTGATGATACTAAGCTAATAGCATCAATAGCTAGTTCTTGACTATCATCTGCTATTACTAATTCTTTAATAGATGTGGTTTTTAGGTTTTCGTAATAATCTTTATTTGCTTCTTCACATTCAGCAATAGTATCATATTTACATTCTCCTGTGTTTCCCCACTTTACTTTTCCATCTTTACATTTCTTACACGGCATATTATATAATAGATTTAGTTAATATTTATTTGATTTTTAAATTGTCGCCCTTCTTCTTATGTTTGCTAATTGGTTTTGACTATTAGTCATTTCATCAGTAACTACGTAAGCACGTAATGGTTCAGGTGCTTGTCCTCCACTTAGTTCAAATGCTCCTGACATCATTTGTGGTGCAGGTGTTTGACTTATTGTTCCTGATGTACCCCCACTATCACCAGGAATATCAGTAGCATATATCTTTTGTAAGTTAGCTAAACCTGCTGCAATAATAGCTGCTCCTGTAACAAAACCTGCTATACCACCTTGTGCAAATGCTTTGTTTGCTCCTGCATAAGTATCTATAATTGCTCCTGCTGCTGCTAACTCTTTATTATCTCCTGCTAATGCACTTAATGATCCTGCTAATTGTGAAAACGCTGCTAGTTGTGCTTCTGCATTATCTAATGCTACTTGCTTTTGCTCTTTATTTAAAGCTATATTATTTACTAATTGTTCTGATTCAAAACCTGTTATCTGTGCTTGTACTGCTTTTTTCTCGTTTAATGCTTCTTGTAATTTAATTTGATTTTCAATGCTATTATTTTTTTCTACATCTGCTTTTGCTGCTGCTATTTGAATATCAACAAGTTTAAGCATTTCTTCTTGTTGCTCTTTAAGAACTTCACCAAGTTTGTCGTTAGCTGCTATTCTTTCTTCAAAAGTTTTGCTTTCATCATCTCTAACTTGTCTTAATTTTTCAGCTTGTCTATCATATTCTTCAACTAATCCTTGAACCTTAACTGCTGCTAAATCACTTTCTTTTCTTAAAGTTACAGTTGCTTTTGCGTTGTCTATAATACCTTTTGTGTATTCTGTAACAGAATCTGTAATTTCATCAAATTGGGTTTTAATATCTTTTTTAGCTTTCTGTGCATTAACGCTTACTTCTGCTAAATTTTTAGCAAATAATTTAGGATTTGTTATAGGATTTGTTGCCATTAATTTTCCTAGAGAACCTAAAAAATCAATAACACCACCAAGATTATCTATAAAAAATGTTTGTATTCCTTGACCTAATTTATATAATTCCCCTAATGGATCAGTAAATATTGCTTTTAGATGACCTGTTATAGTTCCTATATTATTATCAATAAATTTAAACAAATCATTAAATGCTAAACTTAAAGACTCCATAGCTATATTGAAAAAATCTAGTATTTTTTGATTTTTACTAAACACTTCACCAAGTTTAGCTAATAAACCTACTATTAATCCAATTCCTGCTGCTTTTAATGCTGTACCAACTCCTTTAACTGCCTTACCTAATCCACCAAAACCACTTGATGCTTTATCAGTTGCTTTATCTAATTTTTTAGTACTTTCTGCTGCCTTATCAATACCCTTAGATAATTCACCTACGTTGCTGTCTATTTCAAATTGTAATACTTCTTTGTCTGCCATATCTTTGTTTTTTTTAAGGTAATGTTACACCTGTAAATAATTGCATAAATCTTATTGTGCTTACCCATTCTATTGTCATATTATTTGCTCCTTTTACTGTTTGTCTAAAATCAGAACCACTTACTGCATTAATTGGCGACCAACCTGATGTTGTTCCACTATCAGCAGGTGATGTTCTTGACCTATCTATACTTAAAGTTCCTGTTCCGTTGCACTTTACAACACCCCTTTCTACCCAAGACTTAAAATCTCCAACTGCTCCTGAACCACTTGTTCCACCTACCCTTACTGCTAATGTTTCTGATTGAAAATAATAAACTCTATTTACTTGTGGTTGGAAAAACACTTCTGTGCTTACAGAATTATTTGGAAAACTATCAACAGTAGAATTGTTAGTTGTTTGACATCCATACATTAATGTTATTGTCTGTCTAGTACCTGCTCTATCATCTTGATTATTCCCTCCAAAAATCATAGCATTGTTAAATACAGCACTACCACCTACACCAAAAACAGCAGTATTATTTATATTGTTTTGAACTTCATTATTTACACCTCCAATAACATTATTTCTTGACAATCCTTTTATGGTATTGTTTTCACCCATTATATAAGAATTGTTAGTACCTGTTTCTATTGAATTATTACTACCTTGCACATTGTTGTTCTGATTGTTTATACTTCTACTTAAATGATCTGTATATTTATAAGCTGAACAAGTACCTGTTGCAGCATCATAAGTAAAACCATAAGCTTCGCATTGTTGTTGATTTGGAATTACTTGGTTTGTTCCATCAGTAAAAAACACTTGTCCTGTTGCTGTTGCATTAACTGGTTTAATTGAATATCCGTTTAAATAAGGTATTGTTGCCATTATGGTATAAGTATAAATTCTATTGTTGCTAAATCATTTGGTTTATAGTCAATTTTATTAACTCTAAATTCTCTATTTTTAATTATTACTGTATCATAAAATCTAAATGTAGAAATATCTCCAGGTGTTAGATTAACTTTTATAGTCATTGTTCTAGTATTACCATCATATAATTCTTTAATATATGCAAACCAATATAGATAGAATAAATTATTAAATGTACTATTTCCAATAGGTGGTATTAATTGACATACACCAAAATTAAAATCTCTAGTATCTGATGCAGCAGGTGGAATACTTGTTATAGTAGGAACATCTGTTAAATGACTAAACTGCAAAAAGTCTGATTGGTTTTCACTTGATAAACCATTTTGTGCAGGTATATAATAGGTGCAAGTAGTTAATGTTTTTTTACCATTATTATACAAAATTCTAGGACTATTATCAAATCCTTCTGAAGTACCATCATCAGGATTATATGAATATATAGCAGGAACAATAAAATCACTAAATTGTGATACTAAAGGTTTTACAACTGTTGCTGCAAATGGTTCTGCTACTATTTCTTCTTCATCTACAAAAATAGTTTTCTGTCCATTAAAGTTTGTTGATGCATCCCACTTTTGACTACCATATAAATGCCCATCAACTTGATATTTATAATTTTGAAAAGCAAAATCATCATCATCTTCTACAAACTTAAAGATAGTATGTTTTTTTAAATCAGCTATTGGTTCTAACTTCATTTCTTCCACATCTATTTTATCTGTCCAATTTAATTGTTTGCTATCAGAATTTTCTATAAAAATATCATTATAAGGTTCTATTAAAATATGATTAGGATTATTTTTGTCAGGTATACTAACTAAATTAAACATTGTCATTAATCCTTTTAAAAAATTCCATTGTCCAATCTCACCTCTTGCTGTTTGTACAAATGTACTATATGTTGCTGATTGTATACCTACATTAAATACTACTATTGCTCCATTATTTGGATAAGTAGTTTCTAATTGCCTTACTTTACTTGCTGTACCTGTATTTGTTTTAAATTGTACTTTTAATGTTTCTCCTATTGTTTCCATCAAAACATTTAATGTTCCTGTATAAGTAAATATTCCACCATTAGCAGGTATTGTTATAACCCCTGAATAATTTAATGCTATTGTATCGTGTAACCATCTACATTCAATAGTTCTATCAACTGTATCTGTATTTTCTATATTATAGGTGTATTGTATATTATAATGTTCATTTACTGCTGTTGATGTTATAATATTTGTTGCATCATCATAATTAGGTGGAGTTAATCCACCAATTAATGGTATGTTATAACTTAAATTCATTACATCATAAGATGTTGTAGCATAATTATATCCACTACCATCTCCTTGATTATAAATATAAAGCCCTGTAAAAGTATTTGTATCTAATTGTGTTGGAAAATTATCAGAACCCCAATTAAAGTCCATATATAATTTTTTAAAATCAGTAGTATCAAAAAATGTACTCTCATAAGTAAAAGGAACATCATCTTGATTAAATATTCTATCTATTAAATATTTAATATTTATAAAAGGTCTAAATGCTTGTTCTAATGTTTCAAGTTGTGGAAATCCATCAGTAGGTCCTGAAGCTCCTCCAGGATTATTAGCAATTATCCATCCATTGTTCCAATTAACAAAAGGATATTTTAAAGTAGAATAATCATCTCTAAATCCTGATGTGCTTGAACTATAATAACTAATTCCTGTACCACTTTCATTCCAACTATTTTTAATATTTGTTTTATTATATGCGTGATCTAATTCTTCTAAATCTATATCAGAAAACTTTTTATCTCCTAATACATCTGCTAATGCTATTACTTCAGAATATAGGTTTACATTATAACTTATTTCACCTTGCTTTTCTTGAATATCTATCATTCTCAAATAACCCTCAAAAAGTATAAATCCATCCTGTTTTAGCTTACATTGTGTTTTTACATAAGGATTAAATATAACCCCATCATCTGATCTTGTTATTTCAAAAAGATTGTCAAATATTTTGTTGTTTCTTTTAGTTCCTGGTAAATTAAATGCTTTAGAATATGATTGCACTTGTTCAGCAGTATTTTTAAAGTCATCAACACTTAAACTTAATGGTATATCTTCATCTTCATATAAATCACATATTACTTGACCATCTGTTCCTAAAAAATTAATTTCTCCTGATGGTAATATACTTGCAGGCATTACAGATATACTATTAATAACATTTGTTGCTGTACTATAAATTAAAATAGTATCAGAAGTTGAATACGCTTCAATTTGAATAGTTGTTGTTGATGCAGATGTTATTGGAAAAGTTCCTCTTAATAGTGTGCCTGTGTAATGTTTTAATTCTAATGTTGATGCATAAGTACCAACATCTATTGTAACATTATAATTTGCCCCAACAGATAAATTAGATAATTGTTGAACTACACCTCTTTGTGCGCCTATTGTTATTGAACCTGATGATTCTGTTACAGCAGTTAAATCTCCACTAAACCTGTACCAAGTGTTAATTGGTATAACAGACATATTGCTTATAGCTGATGTATAAGTAGGTGCAGCTAAACTTAAACTAGATGTTGATGTATTTATAGTAGCAAAATTAATTCCATCTACCATAAATTCTGATGTAGCACCTACTATTGGATTAAATGAACCATCATAAGATTGTGGATATACTATAAGTTGTATGCTCATTATACTGCTTGTGTTCTTAGTGTTTTACTTTTTTCTACTTCAAAAGTGTATTGAATTAATTTATCGTTAGCTATTGTCTTTCTTGTAAAGTTAGATGTTGTAAGTCTTACAGGTGTTACATATTGGTTTAATGCTGAAGATGCTCCATCTAATTGATATTCATCTAACATATAAACTTCAGGACTATTAACTAATTCTTCAAACATTGTATTAAAATCTTCACTTACAAAATCTGTATTCATAGATATACGTTCCATAGCATTAACTCTAAATGCTTTCTTACCACCTTTGTAACTATCTATTCTATATCTGCTTTCATTCCAAGTTCCTTCTAATTGATTATATGTAGTTCCTTGTGTAGTTATATTTCTTGTTGATTTTTTAGTAAATGTGTAATAATCCCAAACACCCCATTGATTTAACCAACAAAGTCTTATACTTTCGTAACCTTTTAAATCATCACAATTTATATTAATAGTATATGCTGCTGAAATTCTAGGGGTAGCACCATTACTTCTTGCTTGTACTCTTATAGAACCTCCATCAATAGTTCCTGCCGTAACTAATGTTTGGAAAGTGCTAGACCAATTTTGTAGGTTTCCTGGAAAACATCCAAAGTATAGTATTCTATTTTTTACATCAGAAGTAAAAGCATCATAAGCACCATTCGCTTCTGTTCTATTAATATTTTCAGAACCTATATTACTACCATCAGAATCAAAGTAAGTTAAAATAAAATAATCCAAATTATCATTTGGTGCTAAAAATGCAATAGTACCATAGTCATTCAAATTACAAGTTTGTGAAGTGGGTGCATTAGTAAGAAATTTATCTGTCGCTGAACTTAAATTAAAAGTGCTTAAACTATACCCAAAATCAAAAGGATTAGTGCTACCCCCCATTGTTAATACATCAGTATATTTTAGATAACCATTAAATAATGTAAATCTATCTGAATTAACAGAAGTTCCATCTGCTCTTGATACTATTGTTGGTCTTAACGGATCAGCACCTAAATATTCAACATAAAATTGTATTACTAAATGTCTAGCACTATTTGTATTTGTAGAATACTTATCTATTAAGTGTAAAGGTTTTGAATTACTTGCTGTTACAACACTTGTTTTGTATGAACTTCCTATCCCTGCTAAATTATCTGCTGAAACATAATTTTCTACAACATTTCTAAAATCAAAAATTCCTACACCTGTTGCGTTTGGTGTTGTTTTAAATACTCCAATTAAATCAGTTGCTACGGATGGATTAGGTGGTGTTGAATCACTTATGTGTACTTCTGCACAATACTTAACCTTTGTTTCTGCTGATACTATTGGTGCATTAGATACTACAAATATAACCTCCTGTCCAACAGGTAGTTGAGTATATAAAGGTTGTTGTTCTATTGTTGAATTTGAATATGCCATTATTTTACTGTTGTTAATCCTGCTATTATATCTTCTTTTACATTACTTAGTAAGTCTTTACCAAATTGTTTAAGTCCTAATGCTAAAGGTTTTTGGAAAAAGCTAATTCCTTTAATACCATCCCTTTTAATTTTTCTAGCTATAAGAAATACTAAACTTTTTCTTTTTATAAAACGACCACCCTCATCTCTAGGTGCTATACCTTTTCTTACTACCCATTTATCTAAGACACCACTTGGTGGTTGTTTTGTTGTGTATTTATAAGGACTTGTAATTACTTTGTTTTTGTAATCTTTAAACTTTTGTTGTTTTTTATTTCCTGAAACACCTTTATCTACAAATGTTCCATAATCTGCCATATAGAATTGTACTGTAAATCCATCAGCATCAGTAATAACTTCAAAACGTATAGATTGTTCTAACGCTGTACCACCACCTTTTGCTTTTTGTATATTACCTTTAGCTCTATTAACTACTTGTTTGCCAAAGCTATTTAAGTACCTTTCTATATTTTCAGTTTTCATTATACTAATCCTGCAAACACTTCTACTTGTACATCAGTTGATGCTGATGGTCTTACTTGTACAGTAACAATATCTTCTAGTGTTGGAAATGCAGGAGTTGCATCTTCTTCACCTATAAGTGCGTTTTCTGCTTGAAATAAAACGTGTGAACCACCTGCTCTAACTGTAACTTGATAATTAGTGTTAGCAGTTACTAAAGCTAGTTTTATATCTTGATCTGTACTTAAATTTGTTACCCTTAAATATTTACAATTTTCTACATCTAATGCACCTGCTGCTCCGTGTGGTGTTGAGTTAAAAACTGCAACTGTTGTTGTTTGTGAATGTGCGCAAGTCAATATTCTTTCAAATACATCTATAATTCCTGTTGTTGTTAATGAATTTGATGAACCTCTTACAGAACCATTTAATGTTACACTTTCACTTATTGTTGTTACTAAGTCTGCCATAATTTTATTTTTTATCTATTTGTTTTAATTTATTAATTGCCCAATTGATACCTGAAGTTCCACCCCAAGCATCCCACATAAGACCACCACATCCTTCTGAATATGGTACATCTTTGTGTTGTTGATGTCTTTTAAATGATGCCATACGTGCTATTGTATCTCTACTTATTGGTTTTCTATCTGCAAGTTGTGAACTTCTTGTCCACCCCACCCTTGTTCCACAATCACTACCATTTTCTTCTTTCCATTTTCTAGCACGTTTAGCATTGTTAGTTGCTGATTGAGGATAATCATTATAAGATTCTAACTTAATACTTATTGCTTCTAATTGTTGTAGTACATCTTCGTAATTCATAATCTTATAGTTATTTTAAAAAATCCTATTTCTATTGTATATTTTCCTATTTTAAATTTCATTAATATCCTGCTCCTGCATTAGTTACAGGAATATTACAAGTATCAAAGTCATTCATAACTTTAACACCTATGTTAAACACCCATCCACAACAAAGATTGTCAAACCTTTCACTAAATGGTTCTATTGTAAATTGATCTTGTGTAAAATATAGTGGCGCATTAATATCATTTGTTCCTTCTAATGATTGTCTTGAACTATGTCTTAACATACCTATAAAGTCTGTTGCTATTTCTAAACATTGATTAAATACTTCTTGTTCATTATTCTTAGTGTTTACTAATTTAGTAAGTAATGAATGTTGTTCAGTTTGCCAATCACTTTTTTCACTTACCATATCCATTATGAATAATTGAAAGTTATAAACCAATTCACTATCTCCTGTTGTTACGTTTACAGGATTTATGTGCAGTAAAGGAAATTTCTCTAACTTTTCTAAATTAATATCATATATATCTCCAATAGATACTGTTGATATTTGTTCGTGGTATTCACCTAGTCTTGCTATTGTGTTTACTACGTTATTATATGTCTTATTGTTTACTGCCATATTTTACTTTATTTTGTGCATTCAAATCTGTTTCATAACTTAGCCAGGTTAAACATTCTAACAAGCTAAGATTTGTTATTCTTTCTAAATTTACTATTTCACCATTTGTTAATCTATACATTACTCCAAACCAACCCCATTTTTCTGCGAATGATTCTGTTGCAATTGCATCTTCATTTCCTTCAGCCGTTCCATCAAATATGATGGCAAAGTCTTTAACAATACGTTCACGAAATGATAAAAAAAAACCAATGCACTTTGCACTTGTTCTGCTGACATCTTTTTCATCTGCTCTGCCCTAATCCGTATATTGCCATCATACGCTTGGATTGTATAAACTCCATTTTCTCCTTTCTCCGTTATTGGTCTATATAGTATTGCCATTAATTCAGGTAAATGCTTTTCAATATCATTTTTTATAAATGTTTCAATATCTGCATATTCACCTAATGTTATACTATCCAAATCAGGATGAAATCCATATTCCTTACCCTCAACTTCAATTACTCTTTTTAAAGAACTATCTTGCTTCTTTTGTAGTTCAGCAATGTTACTCATTATAACTGCTACATCTTTTAATTCCAGTTGCTTAATTAACTTCTTTGGAATATCAGATAAAGCTGATATTGTTTTTAGTGCTTCACCACTTTTACTTTCATTATGAAAGTCTATCAGTTTTAGCCATTTTTCAAGAGTTACATCTGACCATTTTTTTATTAGCTTGAACTCTTTTACTTTGCCCTGCTTCTTAATTTTGACCTTCATATACTATATAATAGAAAAAGTTGTTTTTTAGTTTAAAATAATTATATTTGCTGCTTCATTTTATTAAGTTCAGTAAATCCCCTAATTCTTCTCTTGTCGCTTTTCTATTATTATCTTTGGGGGTTTACTGTACAAAGTACTTACCATAATTAGGATTATCTAAATGATAAATAACATTGTACCTTATACCATCAATTGCGTGGTTGTATGCATCTATATATAACTTACTACCTTTATCTGCATAGACATAATTGTTTAATTCTTTAGCTATGTTTATAGATTCAGGTGATACTACTAACTCATAATCTTGCATCCTGGTTATCCCACTTTCAATTGTTCCTTTTTTTACAGGTTTTATATTAACACCTAAATGTCTTAAATCTTCAATTAATCTTGGTTCGCTGCTATCAGCGATAATCAACATATTATCTACCTTATCTAAAACTATCTGTGCTAATTCGTGTGATTTTAAACCATTTTGATATATATGTTCTTTAAGATACATTTTCTTTTTTCTTTTATCTATTGCTACTTCTATAAGACTATCAGGATCAACTGAGAATCCAAAGTCCATTCCACAAGATGTTTGTAGGTTGTCAGGATTAAATTCTCCTATACTCCAATTCTCAAATACTACACCCTCAGCTTTATCTAACCATCCACCAAGTATTTTGTGTTTGTATTTCTTAAAGTTTCTATGCTTTATAGCTTCTACACGTTCTAGGAAGCTCTTAGAGAGGTTTTCTATGTTGTCTAGGTATGTACTATGGATATAGCATATATTGTCTTTAACGCCATTAAAACCTGCTTCTACGCCTTTGTTCTGAAAGAATCTATTGTATATCCAATGTTCTTTAGTAACAGGATTCAATATAAGTATAATTCTATTTTGTATATCTTTCTCTCTAATACTTAAATCAATAGTATCAAATATATCTTCATCTGTTAATTCTTCTGCTTCATCAAGCACCCAATTTGAAACGCCTGTTAATGATTTTAAACTTGCAGTTTGATTTCCTGCTGATGTCTTAATACCTCTAAATAATATATCACTATTGTTTTTAGTGTTTACTACTTCAGCTTTGTTTACATTAAATATATCATCAAATCCTAATAAACCTATCTTTTCCAAGAACTCAGGTATTATTGATAAGTGTGCTGACACCATAGTGTATCTTGTAAACAATACTCTAATGTTTGCCGACATTGTGAGTAGTGTTAGAAATACTGTTACGGCAAATGACTTTCCTGATCCTCTACCACCTGTTATTATAAAATAACGTGCATCAGATTGAAATAATGGATTATATTTTTCGTTAAGATTCAGTTTTTACAAAGTTTATTAATGGCATATTAAGACTTTCTTCATTAGTTGTAACATCGACTCTTTGTTGTGGTCTACCATAAAAATATTCAAAGTATAACTTAACTGCCCATTGTTCTTTTTTCTCTAATCCTTTTTTTAATGAGTCTAACGCTAATTCATTTAAAGGTGTAAGTTTCTCTATTAGCTTTTGTTCATCTGCTTTAGGTTTTCTACCTGCACCCATTCTTTTACCTCCGTGTGTATTCATTTTGAAATAATTTGATTAATCAAGTTGTACTATATAATAGAATTTAGAATAATTCATTTTGTATTACAGGTTTATAACTAGCATCATATTTTTTATTATTTCCTTTTGGGTATTTTTTTATATTAAATAATTTATTTTTCATTATTTCTTTTTTATTTTTATTATTAGCAATAATATATATATATCTATATTTTGGTTTTCTTTCTACACGATATAATAAATCCCCATATTTTTCTTTTAATTTTTCAACTCTATTTTTTTCAAATGCAAATTCATCCATTAATGTTCTACTATGGATATGTTCTTTGCCTTTTAATTTCCAATCTAATTGTGTATGACTTTCCCCTGAAAACATAAAATTAGCAGCTTGATATATATACCCATTATGACCAAAAGATTTATCAGCATAACTAACAATAATCAATGGTTTAGGTAATAATTTAAATGCTTGTGAAATAAAATAAGAATTGCTGTTTTTATCTAAATCATCATTTGTACACAACCTATTTAATTCATATACAATATCCATATATTTTTCTCCAAATAAAGATTTTTTCATTGTTAGTGGTATAGCATTTCCAAGAGTTAATATCCCTACCAATAAATCTTTTTTAAATAAACCAAAACTATACGTAAAGCTAGTCAATCTCTTTAAATAATGTTTTTTTAATAACCATTCTTTACATAATTGTTTTTTAATAGGTTTTACTTTATATCTATCTCTAATACTCATTTGGTAGCATTAATCTTATACCTAATTCTGTCATTGCCCATATTCTTATTTGGTCTGCATATATTTCAAACTCTTTACTATTCATCTTAGCTGTGCTATTTACTTTTTGCAGTCCTATCTGTTTGTCGTTTATATCTATGCTTTGCCATTCACTTGAAAACTTTATTTTAAGTGTATCGTGCATTTCATCAGGAAAATATCCTAATTCATTTGCTAATGGTTGTACTATACAAGCCCAATAATAATTGTTCTGCATATTGCTTCTATTGTTTCTTTGTTTCTTTACCTTTACTATATAATCGTTTCCTAACTCTTTTAAGTAGTTAAATAATGTCTGCTTGTCTTGGGTTGTATTTACTACAAAGTTCATTAGTTAAACTTTCTTGCTACACAATTATTAAATCTTTCTTGTAATTTTGCACTTATATCTTTACTTAACTTATCTTGATTTACTCTAAATTTTTCGCATAAACTTTTTAATGTATTAT
>VTLG01011581.1_pt1 | contig 17586 bp, 25 predicted proteins | sample 4694571 | NCBI WGS metagenome assembly VTLG01 (sample SAMN12604809, study PRJNA352737) | marine metagenome | biome: ENVO:00000447; feature: ENVO:00000209|ENVO:00000569|ENVO:01000036; material: ENVO:00002151; isolation source: viral sequences binned using virsorter ... | reverse complement strand
AGGCGAAGAAGTAGGTGCCGGTGGCGTAGCCGAGAGCGGCTATGCCCCAGCCCTTCTTCCTGCCGGCGAGCGCCAGCGCCAGGAACACCAGGTGCTCGAACCAGAACCCGAACAGCCGAACGCTTCCGTCACCGGTGCAAGTTGTCGAGGTGTGGTTCCAGTCGACTATCTCTGCCTCGCACCCTCTCTCCCAGGCCTGGGAGACGTGGCCTAGCTCGTGGATCGGGGCGAAGATCGGCGTGAAGGCGAGGGCGAATCCACAGATTGCTCCGATAGTAAGCGCCGTCTTAATTGAATCTTTCGGGCCAGCACTGTAGCGGCTCTGCACCTCGACTCCCCTGACTGCAACTGCCCCTCTCGACTCTCGCTCGACACTTCCTCTCCTGGCCGCCTCATCACTGTGCAGGTTTCGTAAAGTTGAATTGTCCATTTGACTCCCATGATTTTGCACGACGTCTGTCGCGCCTCGATGATTCTCTTGTACCAATGGCGGTCGTAGTCGGCGGGGTGCGGAATCCTCCACCCCCGGCACGGCAGCATCCTGGCCACAAGAAGGCCGACGGCGACCAAGGCCGCCAGGGCGTATGCCGTAACTACCGCCTCAATGCTGATCACGTGTCTTCGGTGGCTACGTATTCCTCCTTCCTTGGCCTGCCCGGCTTCCGCCGGCACAGGAACAGGGCCACGTCCTCGTCTGAGAAGAAGAAGTCTCGCGCCATTTTCTGGCCCATGCGATAGGTCCGGGCCCACTTGCGGACCAGCTGCGGGTCGCAGCCACAGACCTTCGCCACCATGGAGGTGGTAAAGAGTCCGCCTTCCGGCACCACAAGCGTGCCGTACTTGGGATCGAGCCGCCTACCAGTGTCCTTCTGTTGCAATCCTGATATCCTCCTGCCAGACGCGCAGGCTTTCTGCGTGTTCTGTGTACTCCTGTGGGGCCGGTGGCATGGAAGTGTCCTACCACCGGTCCCCTTTCTAAATCTCAAATGTGCGGTCCGCACATTTGAGAATCCCGTCACTTGTCTCCGCTCTCTTTGATCGAATACGGCACCCCGACGTAGGTGAGCCGATAGCCGAGCGAGTTAACGAGGGTGACCCGCCCGGCGCCGTCCTCCTCGATCCGCTTCCATTCGGCCGACTCAATACTGAAGGTTCGCGACGGCTTCCCGTCGGGCGGGTAGATTGTAAGGCTCAGGATCATTACTTGGGGCCTCCGCACGTGCACCAGAGCAACCAATCGCGATCCTCGCAGGTACAGCGCGGGCCGGGGGGCGCAAGAAGCTCCTCGGAGGAGTCGTCACGGTATGCCGCCCGCTTGCCGCGACCGCTCGCCGCCATGAGTTGATCGATGAGCGCATCGCGGTCCTCGATCCGGGCTTCGAGCAGGGCGATCCGTTCCGCGCCCAGGTCGCACCGCTTCTGCGTGACGTCCAGGAGCGTGCGCAGGTCGCGTATCGCAGACTCCTGGCGGTCGAGTTCTTCGTGAAACGCCGTCTCGGCCATCTCCTCGCGGTGCCTATCCAAAGCATCGCGATGCTCTCGGAGCGCCTTCGCCAGGCGCCCGGCCTCTGTCTCTTCGTGTGTCATCACGCAGTCTCCTTTCTGAACTCGTTTGGCCACGCCTCTCTCAAGAAAGCGTCAGTGTGGCGGGCCCACTTTGCGCTGCGGTCACCTCTGGCGTAGAGCCACATCATGTTCGTCGCGATGGCCCATCGGCGGTCGACAGGAGGGCTGGCTTCGAGTGCGCGAAGGAAGCCCCGCAGCCTCTTGGCCCGGGCGGTGATGTCCCGCCTGGACAGCGCGGGGCCTTCCTCCTCGTGGCGAGGGGGCCGGAACAGGGGCGCCATCAGTCCCTCCCCTCGGCGCGCTGGAGCGTCTCGCAGGGGCGGCAGCGCCTCTCGCTCCGCTCGCACCCGCAGTCTGGGCAGACATGGGTCTGCTCGATGGTGTATTCGGTGCCGGTAGACTTGGCGAGATCCTCGACAAGTCCCTCGACCGTCTCGCTCGGAACGTCCGACGCGTCCACGTCGTGCGTGATTGTGTAGGTGTATCGCTTAATCACCCTTGTCCTCCTCTTCGTCCCATACCTCGCTCCAGAAGTCAGTGTCCTCCTCGGATATCACCGGGGAGTACGGAGGAGCTCTCAGCGAGCGCAGTTCGGAACGGCCGCCGCACACCGCGCAGTCCGCGTAGTTGCTTTGGGCTTCTGGCAAAGCCGCCTCGCCACTGCCGCACACGCGACAGTGGTAGTATTGGCTGCTCACTCCTCCCCCTCTGCCTCTCGGAGACCGTGCCACTCGAGGATGAACCGAAGCTCCGCCCTCGCCTCGGCCAGGCCGCAGTGGGTTCGCCCCAGCGCTTCCTGCTGCCACGTCCATTTGGCGAATTCGTTGATGCACGATATCGCCCGGTCGGCCGCGACAGTGAATACCCCGAGGGGCGTGCTCTTGCCTGTCAGGCGTCGAAGCTTGTCGACCTGTTCGGGTTTCATGCTTGGCCCTCCCTTTCCTTTAGCGTTGCGATGTGCAGGAGACATGCCGCGGCGGCGCGCAGCCCAGCGTCGCCACCCGGCACCAGATGGCCCTCCTCTGCGGCCCGTTCCTTCAGCCACAGGCCCACGGCCCGCGACTCATCACCGCTCAAGAGCGGGACGGCGGTGGCGAGCAGCCGCAGCGTGGGGTCGGCGCCGTACTCATGAAACACGCGCCGAAAGTCCTCTTGGGTAACATCGATCCGGCCCGCCTCCCCTCGGGTATGCTCTCGGCGATGATCGCTCATCTATTCCTCGCTCTCTGGTACATGGTTCTCCTATTCGCGACCGTGGCGGCGGGGCCGTGACACGAGGCCGCCCCCTTGTATCGTGCTTGCATCTCTGACTCCTTCCGACCAATCGGTCGATGAGATACTGTAATCCAGCGGTACGATTTATGCAAGCCCCTACCCTTACCCTTACCTTTCGCCGCTGGCGTGGTGGCGATGATGCGGCGCCCCGAGGTGGCGTTGGTGGTGGCGTGGCGGTGGTGGCGTACCGCGTGGCGATGGCGTGGGGGCAAAAAGAGAGGGAGCTGCCAGGTCGGCAGCTCCCTCGGTCGGGCACGCGGTCTATAGCTGCGGGCGCGCTATTGTGCGCTCTACCAGACTTGGGATCGAGCCGCGGCCTCGGGCTCGATGATTCGCGTCCCGTCTACTCCGGCGGCGTCGATGAGCACATCGAGTGCGTGCCCAGTGTCCAGCGATTGCGCTTCCTCGCTATCGACCAGTAGCGCACGGGCCCGCTGTGCGACGTAGCGGCAGTCCTCGCGCAGGCGCCCCAGCTCACGCTCTAGGTCTGCGATCCGCTGGCGGGACTCCCTCAGCTCTCTAACGATCCCCTTCGTCTCGATCGTCTGTGCCATGTCTTCTAACTCCTCTCGCCGAAGTCTCGGCGATAGCGCGGCGGGGGAATCGAACCCCCGCCAAGCAACCATGCGCGCTGCTGAATCCGGCAGCTACGCTGCCACGGTGGCGCCCGCCTCCTTTTTCTTCGCGCCATGTACCGGAAACGCTACGATGTAGTCGCGATCGGCTCGCGCGCACAACGGGCCTTTGCTACCTCCGCAGCTGGCGCACTGAACGGAACCACCTTTGATAGTTGCTGGACACTGCACGAAGCGTTGCTCACCGTGCGTGGTCGAGCGGAAATCCTCCGGCACGGTGGCGACCGTGGGCAGCGCGTGCTTTGCACGCTTGGCGACAGCATCGGCCATGCCATCGGCCGACACATTCACAGTCAGACCGGATTTCGCCATGGCGCGCAGCACCTCCACGTTGTCTGCGGTGAGCCTGTGGTGTGTGTACGTCCACGCTGTAGTGGGAGCAGCATCGGCCAATCGTAGACACTGATCGGCTTTTAGGTTTCCGCGTGATGCGTCGTCTATGGGCAAATCGCCTCCGATGTTTAGGCGCAGGTAGGTGCTACGTGGTAGCTCGCGGATTGCCGCGACGTGCTGAGCGATTGTCTGCGGCGCTTTGTCGCTGTTCCACGTGGCGGGCTCACCGCTGGTGATCCGATCCCACAGTAGGTTGGTGTGGTAGCCCGCGGATGCGTAGCAGCCTGCATCCTTAAGTGGGCAACTGTTCGGGCAGTTGTCCTTGGTCGAGTAGGTAATGGCAATGGACCCGGTTTTCGCGTTCTGCGATTTCCGCGTTAGGTGATATCGTCGCACGGTTGACTCCTTAGTTGGCGCACGCAAGCGCGCCGTGGTGTGGCTCATCAGGCAGCGGGTCACCAACCCCGCCAACGACCGCCCATCGCTGGGCGGTTTCGCCTAGTGCTTGTCAGGGTGCCATGGGTAAGAAGAGAGGCCGCCGCCGCGGTCGGGCTCTGGCCAGTAGCCGAAGTCAACACCGGTGATGGGGTGTCCACCAAAGTAGATTCCCTCGGGCGCCGCGTCGGTGATCGCGTCCATCATTCCATCAATGGCCTCAAGGACGCAGTCCTCGTAGATATCATCGAGCGGTGTTTCGTCAAGAACGATGCCACGTTCCTCATCGCCTCCAAATCCCATATCCAACAAGCGCTCAAGCGCGCGGGCGCCCTCTCGCGGGCTAACGCGCGTCAATTCGGCGAGGATTGGCAGCAGCCGCGTCGCGCTCCGGTAGCTGCGTATCAGCGTGCCGATTTCTACACTGTCGGTCGCTGGGCGCCATGACACGCCAGCGCCGTGATACCTGCTCTTGGTCGTCGTTGTCTCTTGCATGTCGTAAAGGTATCGCAGTCGATACCGATGTGTCAAGCCCGGCACAGGTACGCTGGACGGCATGAACAGGCCAGCGCGCGGCATATCCGAGGGCGGACTACCAGCAGCGAGGGCGCCGGACACACTGCGTCAGATAGCTTCTCGGGTAGGGGTAGACGCCACCGAACATACGCCACGCTCTACCCTGGAGGCCAAAGTGCTATCAGTGCTCTATCTCGCCGAGGGACCAACGCAATGGGATATGCCAGCAAGTGTTCGAGCGCTGGGACGTAGCTCGGCAAACCTCCGGCGGACGCTGCAGTCGCTGGAAGGTGACCAAGGGTCCCTCTCGACTGCGATGCGTGAGACGGCCGAGCGACTGGGCTTCTCCACCGACGTTCGCCTAAGCATCACCAAGGCTATCGCAAGTGGTGAACACGTGCGCCGGCGCGTGGTGCGTACCACGGGTCCGGATGGCAGGGTAAGTGAGACGGTGTCGGAGATAACGCCGAGCGCGTCTGAGGCTCTCGCCGCAGTGCGTCACGTCGACGGCATGGTCGAGCGTGAGTCAGCGGGAGCCGAGTCAGCAGCAGGAAAGCGCGCATTCGAGCAGCTATTGCGCCGGATTCGGCAGTAATCCGCCCCCGTCCATTTTCCCAGCGGTTGGGGGGTACCGCTGGGTCTCCGGCCCATTAGTTTTATCTCTCCCTCACCCACTCGAAGGCGAAAACGGTTTTTGGGGACCCGTGTGTGGGTACAAAAAAAGCGGGGGGGGGTATCGGGGCTCGAGTGGGGATGGTAGTGTGGGGCGTGGCTACCCCTATGAATTTGACAGAGCGGGCGCTTGAGGCGGTTGATAGGTTGTTTGAGTTGCCGTATCACGAAGAGGATGCCGCGCTCTGTTTGAGGCAGGTCCGGGAGCACATTGACGACCTTTTGGAGGCTCTTCTTTTGAAGACGAAGCCGAAGAGCAAGGGCAAGGCCCACAGATACTGACTTAGTTTCAAATGTGCGGATCGCACATTTGAGATTTAGAAAGTTCCTGCCGTATGGCGGGGCTAAGAACAGCCCGGCAGAACCGGGCGGAATCTTTTGGAGGCTCTCAGTATCGATTCCTGTTATTACGTGTAATCGGTCTCAAGCTCTACGGCGAGAACGTCGGAGGCCGCTGCCGCTGGCAGACTCAGAGGCCATACATAGCGGGGTTGCCCCGATCCGATATTCGGGGCTTACTTATCCACAATGCCGAAAGAGATCTACAACGAGCTGGAGAAGGCGGCTGACAAGAAGGGCCTGAAGGGCAAGAAGCGGGACTCCTATGTCTATGGGTCTATGGCCAAGCTGGAGAAGATGTTGACTGACTGGCAGGGGGACGAGCAGCCATCAAGTATCCGTTCACCAAAGCCGAGTTAGCCCTCCGAGACACCTACCTCCTCCAGGGCGCGAAAGAAGAAGACGCCCTCCTCGCCTTTGCCAAGCACATGGCAGAGGAAAAGCTGCTCTACTTTGTCTGGGAGATCCTCGGACTTGGCCACATCGAGCGGACTCTCATGCAGAAGGGTCGCGAGATAAAGCGACCGCTCCTCGATCCCAGGTATCACGGGAAGATCTGTCGCATTCTGGACTCCAACGAGGGCCAGGTGCTGATGCAACCGCGCGGGCACCTGAAGTCCATGATGTTGAAGGCCAAGTGCATGCAGATGCTCTTGAAAGACCCGATGAGTCGGGCGGTCATCTACTCAAAGACGGCGACGCTTGCCCGGAAGGCGCTCGAAGAGATCAAGCAGATGTTCAAGTTGCCGCTGATCCGGGTCTTGTGGGACTGGGTCCCGGACCCTGGCCCGAAAGAGCGGAACTGGAAGGACTCGACAAAGGACTATCTGACCCTGGCGTGGCCCGACGGGCTGGGCGCTCCGCCGCAGGGCAGGCAGATAGAGGTCTTTGGGCTCGGCGGATCGGACACCGGGTTTCACTATGACCGGGCGTTCGTTGACGACCCGATTGACGACCAGACTGTCCGCACTCAAGACCAGATAGAGAAGGTCGACACCTTCTGGGCGCTCACGAAGCCGAAGATGGAGCCGGGGGCCCCGATCTACGTCGCGGGCACCTTCTATCACTACCAGGACACCTATGCGCGGATGCGGTCCGAGTATGGCGACCGATTCCACGCGGACGGCATCGACTTCAGTGACCCCAAGCCCATCTACAACTTCTTCACGGCCGCCTCCCTGAAGAAGCTCAAGGACGACATGTACAACGCGACGGGCTCCCACTATGCGTTTGCGTGCCAGTACTGCCTCGACACCACTCCGCGGGAGGAGCAGATCTTCCCCGAGCCCTACCAGATGTATGGACCGTCGCATCACATCTCAGGTCTTCCTGACGACGACTACATCTGGCGGGCGGCCATCGACCCGGCGCAGACCACCGAGGTCTACAGCGACTTCTCCGCACTCACCATCACTGCCACAGACAAGAAGAAGAACGTATGGGTGGTCGAGGCCAAGCAGATCAAGAAAGACCCCAATGCCTCCGCCGAGGAGATCATCGAGATCTGCTCGAGGTATCCGATCAAGGCCCTGGCGGTTGAGGCGGGCACGACCAGCGCCTACATAACCGTCCTCAAGTACAAGCAGCGAGAATGGGAGAACGCGCACCGCGAGAAGCTGCGGTGGGCATGGATAGAGCTGAAGGCCTCGAACAAGAGGCGCAAGTACGACCGGATCAATTTGACCCTTGGAGTGCTGGTGCGGGACCGCAAGGTGTGGATTCACCAGGACCACCGGGACCTTGTTTTGCAGATGTCGCTATTCAACCCGAACTACAAGGGGCACGACGACCTGATTGACTCCCTGTCCATGCACTACATGATGATCGACGACTTCAAGAGTGATTACTGGACAAAGAGCCAGAGTGGCAGTAAACCACAGATGACGATATTCAATATCGTCCGGCAGGCAATGAAGCAGGAGAAAGTTCAGACCTGGGAGGGGCACTTCGTTGATTCCGCAAGCTAACGTCGCGCAGCTATTGGCTGCCACTCCGACGGAGCACGTAGACAAGCTGTTAAAGATGCTCTCGGAAGAAGCAGAAGCTCCTCACCCTCGGATGCGGGCGCAGGAGGGCTTGACTGAGTACAAGCCGACAATTCATCGCAAAGCCACGTCGAGAGCGCCGGGCCGCCTTCGCGGGATGAATCAGTTTTCGGGGCCGCTCGATGCCATTCGTTGATGTTGATTGCGAGAAGCATGGGAGGCTGGAGACGTTTTCTCAGAGCCTCTCTGGCGTCTCTTCGCTTCCATGCCCGGAATGCGGCGAGCAATCGCGTCGCGTCTGGTCGTTCGGCGGCTTCTCCCTGGGATTTAGGTATGGTTACGACGAAGGGGCCGGGCAATACTTTGACACCTCCAGGCAGCGGGACAACTTTCTCGCAGAAAAAGGTATGAGGAAGAGATGATTGAATCGGACCTGAAGGCCATCAAGGCGCTCGTGGACAAACGCCACGAGAAACTCCAAGAAGAAGTCTTCAAGGAGATGACCGAGTACTACTCGATGTTCGAGGGCAAGCACTGGGCGAAGCGCTCGCAGTATCGAGGCCAGGACGGGAACCCGACTGAGTCCAAGGTGTTCGTCAACTGGCTGTTCTCGGTCGTCATGACCAACGTCCCCCTGCTCACCGACTCGCGGCCGGTCTGGCATGTGGTGGCCAAGCGCCCTCACCTGCAGAGGCTGGCAAACGTGTACACCGAAGCGGGAAAGTGGCTATGGCGCAAAGAGGAGCTGGACCAGAAGATCTTCCGGGTTAACCTCGACGCCCACATCGCGAAGATGGGGTGGTGGAAAATCTCGTTCAACCCCGACGTAGACGAAGTTGACGTGCAGGTGGTGGACCCCAGGAAGATCATCTGGCCGGCCGGCTATGACGATCCAAAGAAGTGTCCCTGGATCTGCTACAAAGACGAGCTGGACATGAGCTTCGTCCGCCGGATGTTCCCGGACCAGCGGGACAAGATCCTGCCTGACGGCGAGGGGGCTGGATCGCCGCTCAAAGACAAGTCCGACTGGGAGATAGACGACGAAGGCCGCAAGGTGACCTTCTACGAGGTCTGGTTCCGGGATTCGGCGACAATCAAGGACCTTCGAGCCGAGGACCGCGGCAACCTCTACCCCGAATGGGACGAGCTGGGCGACGACGAACGAGCAGAGAGGGAAGACGAAGAGGCCTTCCCGAACGGTCGCATCGTCACTTTCATCGGGCACAACCACACCGAGCTATCTGATGTGGCGTCGCCATATGAGCACGGCGAGTGCCCGTATGTCGTTTTCTATGACTATGTCCGGCCTCACGACATGGTGGGCATAGCTGAAGCCGACCAGATCAAGACGCTCAACTGGCAGTACAACCAGTCGCTACAGAAGATGGTCCAGAACTCCAACCGATATGGCGGCGTTCAGGTGGTCGTCAGCTCGGACAGTGACATAGACGCAGAGGACATGGCCCGGAAGCTCGCCAGCGGCGAGGACCACATTCACTCTGCCTCGTTCTCCGGCGGCGTCCCCGTCGCCCAGATACCAATCCCCCAGGTTCCTCAGAGCAACCTGCAGCTGCTGTCGAGCATACCGGACTTGATCGAAGAGGTGACTGGCGTCACCGACGTCTCGAAGGGCGTGGCAGAAAAGCGCCAGCGGCAGTCGGCGATGGAGGTGCAGATCCTCATTGAGTCCAGCTACACCAGGATGCGACAACGTGTTCGCAACCTGGAGTGGAGCCTCAAGCGGGCGCTCACCCTCATCACCTCGATCCAGCAGCAGTTCTATACGGAGCAGCGGACCATACAGGTTCGCGAGGGCAACAACATACAAACGCTCCAGGTCTCCAACCAGCCGCAGCAGATAGGTGAAGAGATCATTAGAGACGAAGAGGTTCCAGAGAAGCCCAACACCATGAACAAGCTGGGGCTATCAAAGGCACCGTGGGACGAGGATTACGAGACCTACGTAGAGGAGCTTGGCACCGACGCGAATGCGTGGCCGGCTCGCTTCTACATGGATTTCGAGATCACCCTCGAAACCAACAGCTCGCTGCCGCAGGACCGTCAGACCTTGGCCAACCTTGCGCTCAAGCTGTACCAGATGAAGTCCATCGACCGACAAGCTCTTCTGGAGATCTTGCAGTTCCCGAATGCTCAAGAGATTCTGGAGCGGATAGAGGCTAAGGAAGAGGCGAAGAGGCAGGCGAAGCAACCGAAGCAAGCCCCGCCACAACAAGGCGCGCCACAGGGCGCTCCTGCTGCGAGGCAATCTCCACAGGACATGGCTGACCAGATTAGAGAAAGGGCGCGGACGCGCCAAGGGAGGGCGGCATGAGTGATTATGCGCCGATGAACAGCCCGGGAGGGAATGGCGCACCGCCGCCTCCAGGGGGACCGCCAGGGGGAGCGCCGGATGTTACCAATCCGACGGCAAAGGCGAGGTCGTTGACCAACCCCTTAGATATGGCAGCGATGAGCAGGGACGTTGGCGACCCCGCGACCACCACGGTGGCCGACGCCTTCAAGAAGGCTTTGGGCGTGGACGTCAACACCGTCTCTATTGCTGAGTTTTCCCAGATGATGGCGGAAAGAGCGGACCCGAGTCCGCTGAAGAAAGCCAAGCGGATGGGCGAGGGGGCTCCCGAGCCAGGAGCAGGTCCGCCGGGACCGGCGGCTGGCGGCGAACAGGGGCCCGTGGACATGGAAGGCCTTCTCGGAAGGTTGGGTTGAAGAAACTAAACCCAAAGGAGTAGCTTACGAATATGTTATTTCGGACGATCTCTCCTCTCTGGCAAGAGCCAGATGATCAGGGATCTGCTGAGGCCGCCCCGGTTTCGACTACGGTCGATTCTGGCGAAGTGGCCCCGAGCGGGGAAAGCCCGTTCAGCCATAAGTACACAGGACCAGACGGGAAAGAGCGGACCATCAACTCTCTTTCGCAGCTGAATAACCATCTCACTCATCTCCACAATCAGGGGATGAAAGCATCGGACTTTCAGCAACGTGAAGCGGAACTCGCTAAGAGGTCGAAAGACTTCAGGGCCACTTCGCAGCGACAGACAGCTGAGCTTCGGCGGATAAAGGCGGAGCTGGACGCAAAGAATGAGAAGCTCAAACAGCTGCCCAGTGATTTCTGGTCGACAATCGACCAGAAGATAACGGACAGTAGGGGCCCAAAGGGCATCGAAGATCGTGTGACGCAGCTGCTGGAAGGCAAGTTCTCGAAGGTGGACAAGTTTATGTCTGACTACGAGGCGGAGCAGCAGAAGCAGCAGCGGCAAGACGAGTACGATGACATGTTCGAGGAACTGGCTACCGAGCTGGCCGGAGAACATGCGGATTTCGACGCAGAGCACGCTCGCGAGTTCGCGAGTGAACTTTTGTCGTCATCCGGTGAACCTGGCGGGTTAATGCGACGGATTATGTCGCTTTCCCACGAACTGCGATCGCGGCCGTCGGCCGCAGTCGCCGAAGACGCTGCGTTGAAGAACGCAGGAGAGAAAGCCCGCGCCAAACTCGCTTCTCCAGGCGGCATGGCGCAATCACGAAGCTCTGGACCGGCCAGCGACTCCAAGGGGAAACCCTCACTGGAAGCTGCTCGACAAAGAGCCCAGGGGAGAGCCAAAGACGTACTGGAGTAGCCATGAAGGTTTTACATGGCACTCTCAATCACTGGCATTAACGCTGTCAGTCACGAGGAGTTTGATGACACGATTCGGATGATTGTCTATGACAGTCACCCGCTACTGAACGAACTCAACCGAAGAGACAGCGTTGTGCCCGGTGGTGTGAACTACCAGTTTCCGATCCGCTATCAAAAGCTGGGTCGGGCAGATGCGATCACTACTGATACGCAGCTGAACTACACTCGGAAGATCACGCGCACCGCTGGCACGATCAACTGGAAGACCTACTCGGTCGACCAGCTGATGACTTTCGACGAGCGGATCAAGAACGCCGAAGGTCCGAATCAGATCATCGACCTCCTCGCTGACAAGGCGAAGGAAATGGCCGAGGACTATTCGGATCGTCTCGCGACTGATCTGATGACGACCAACCCGAACGGCAACGGGTTCGACTCGCTGGACGACATCGTCTCGGCGACGGCGACCTACGCCAACATTGCAGTAGCGGATGCTTCTGCGTGGCAGGCGGGACGGGTTGACTCATCCACGACAAAGCTGGAGCTGTCTGGCTCTGGTTCTCTTGGGATCTCGATGTCGGCTTCTACGTTCGGCAACGACAAGCCCAACTTCCACGTCACTACCCGTGACCTGAAAGACAAGTTTGAATCGCTGCTGGAGCCCCAGAAGCGTTACACGGCAAGCGAAGAACTCGCCTCGGCGGGCTTCGACAACGTGGCGTACAAGGGCGACCCAGTGGTCGGCGATTCTTATACCACGGACGGCTATTGGTATGGCCTCGATCTGAAAAGTCTGAAACTTGCTTATCACAAGGATTGGAACATGAAGATTAACGACTGGTTCTCTCTCGAGCAGGCCGGTCATCCAAACCAGTTGGCCCGCGTTTGTACCTCGGTTTTGTTTGTGCTGTGCGATCAGCGCCAGACGAACTTCAAGTACAGCGCTCTTGACGACACCCTGTAGGAGGACGGAATGCCTATTCACGATCAAGAGCATCCCACCTTCGAGCCTCAGTACAACCTGGACGGCACTGTTGATTTGGTAGTCACTGCCGGCGGCACTCTTGTTAAGAACACCGCCTACAAAGTGATTCTCAATGAAAACGGGTACGTCACTGCGGCGATGGCCGACCCGAGTTCCGCGACCAAGCGGTTCTATGTCGGCGTTGCACGTGCTGCGGCTACTTCGGGTGATGTGATTCGGATTCAGATTGGTGGACGCGTGACGGCGCTTATTACTCCGTCACTATCTGTTGCTGTGGGGCATTCGCTCGAGATCCATGACGGCGCTATCGCCGACGTGGGAGCGGATTACTCTGGCACGGACGCCGACTTTTGCGCCTGCATAACCGCGAGCACTAGCTCGTCGACGCAGGATGTGATGCTGATTCCGAGGATCATCCTCGAAAGCACCTAACAGGGTTGGCCGGATACCGGCCATATAGATAACGACCGTGGGTTACCGGAGGGGGGACCTCCCATCCCCCCTCCCTGCCCCGCAGTAAAAGGACTTTGAATGGGATTAACAGCAGCGATCGATCAGAACCCTGATCGGCGAACATTTAACGGGCACATGGCCCGAGGAACGAGAATCACCTCTGGAACGCTCACTTTCGACGATAGTTACCCGACTGGCGGCGAGGCGATAACAGCCGCGAACGTGGGGATGAACCGGGCGATTGACCGGATCATTCTAGAGTCGGAGGACGGCTACGTGTTCAAGTACGACAAATCCAACAAGAAGGTATTGGCGTACTACGCGGACAATGACGCCGGCTCGGACGGCGCTCTGATCCAGGTGGCCAACACTACAGATCTGTCGGCAGTAGTGGCCGGCTATATCGCGGTAGGTCAGTAACCATGGCGCACGGCGCACGCAAAGAGGCTTTCGCTAACGACCAAGGCGCTGGCAGTGCCGACCTGCTTGCGGCGCCCGGTGCCGGTGCCCAGTACAGCTTGATGAAGATTCAAGCGAATATCAGTACGGCTGCGGGCACAGGGACTCACACCATTGATTTCACCGACGGGTCGACTGTTTTGTTCGCGATGGCAGCCGGCGATCGCGGGAACTTCGAGTTCGACTTCACGTCTCGCTACCTCGATGGTGGCAAGCCGTGGGGCAACAACGCGAAGATAACGGTGGTGGTGCCTACGGGCTGTGTGGCGAGTGTTAACGTAATCGCCTCACTGCGGGCGTCGTCTGGTTAGTTAGGTGACGCTCACGAACGTAAGGGATCGGGCGCGGCGGTTGTCGCGTACCGATTCCACGTTCGCCTCGAACGCCGAGGTGGACAGCTGGATCAACCAGGGCAAGGACGAGATGTCGCAGATGGTTGGCGGCTTCCGCAAGGAAGAGTACCTGACCCTCGCGGCCAGGTTTGATACTGAGCAAAACTTTGCTGTCCGGGTGACGATTACAGGGGGGACGAATGCCACATCTGCTACAGATGTTGCAATCACGGGCCACCAAAGAGTGGACACGACTGGAACGCAGGTTGCGACGGATTTTCAGACCACTCTGAGGGCGCTGGGGACGATATCGAACCTAACGGTTGCTTACTCCACCACAACCTACAAGTTCACGGTGGACTCGATAAACGGCACCGACATCAAGTTTGAAGCTCCATCCGGCAGTAACTATGTGGATGCTACTTCGCTTCTCGGCCTATCGGGATCGTCTGGAGCCCAGACCTTTGTGTCGGGCATTCCTCAGGACTGCTTCGTCGAGACTGACTTGGCTTCCACCTGGGAGCAGATAGACCGGGCAGAGTGGGATCAGTACGTGCTCATCCGCGGCAACTGGGATTCGGCGATGTCGGTAGAGCAGCAGGGCGATCCGGCGTTCTTTGCCGTGAGCGACAACATGAGAATCAGAGTCTGGCCGTCTCCCAACAGCCAGAAATTGTTTCATGTGGCAGGTCGCGGCACACCGGCGGACATAACCTCAAGCATAAGCTTCCTGCCATCTCAGTATCACAACGCACTGGCGTACTACGCGGCCAGCCAGATTGCTTCAGAGAACCACGAGTTCCAGATCTCGGATCGCTTGTTTCTGTCGTTCCTGAGCATCGTGAAGCGCTACAAGGCTGCAAGGATTCGCGGCGACAGCAGGATGGGCGACGAACAGATCGAGTACTCCGGCCGACGCATCGGCTACCCGAGTAGCGTGACTGTTTAATGGGACTCCTTCAGCTCACCGACTTTTCAGGCGGTTACGCGACCGACCTGGATTCGGAGCAGATGGCTCCGAACGAGCTACTGACGGCAACCAACTGTCAGTGGCGGAACAAGATCGTGAAGCGGAAGGGGACCAATCAATACGCGGACGTCAGTTCTAGCACTGACGACCTTCTGGGTGGATGCCGGGTATTTCTCAACGACACCTGGATATTCATCATCGCCAAGGAGGCGAGCAGCGCGGTAAAGCTATACCAGGGCACGTCCACCTCTTACACCGAGATCACCGACGAAAAGAACGTCGCCTACACCCTGACGGCCGACAAGGAGGTGTTCTTCTCCGAGGTCATTGGCGGGTCGGTTCTTGCGGTTAACGGGACAGACCGGCCGACGGTTATCCACTACGACGCAGACAAGACCGGCGGGGCTGGCTTCGTTGCGAGGGCGCTGGACCGCTATGACGAGCGAGTTCGGGAGATTGCCGACTGGACAGCCGGACAATACGACCACACTGGAGGGTCAGAAGAGAAGCTCTACACCGACGACACGACAGACGCCCAGGATGACGGGACTGCTGACTTTGCGATGAGCGGCGCGGCGACTGACGACGGACACTACATAGCGTCTGACTTTGTGTTCACCCTAATCACCTACGACACGATTGCCTCTAGTGACGTGAGCAACAACCCAGTGGCCACGTTCAACTACTGGAATGGGTCTGCGTGGGTGGCCATCACCAGCTTCAATCAGGACTTGAGGACCACGTGGGCGACCGGAGACAAGACCGTCGAGTTCGAGCTTCCGCTCGATGCTGACGGCGACCTGCTTTGGAAGCCATATGACAGTGGCGACACAGAGAGCGCCAGCGCCGAATCTCTACTGACCAACAAGTTTGCGATCAAGGTGGCGTTCACCACCGTTCCTACTGGGGCGATGACCTGCAAGAAGATCAGCAAGGTAGCCCACACTCACTACCTGACTCAGATCATGAAGGACGACAAGCCGTCCTGCGTGACGGTGCACAAGCATCGCCCGGTCTTCGGGGCTAACAAGGTGGTGCAGCTCGGCAAGATCAACTCAGTGAAGGGCTGGGACGCATACGACGTCGAGTACGCCGCGCTCGGCGGCAAAGAGGTGAAGTGGCTCGTCACCCACCAGGATTACCTCGCAATCATCAAGGAGAACGCTATATACGGGCTGTATGGCAACAGCCTCGCTTCATGGTCATTCAAGACGATTGCCAACGTGGGAACCATAAGCGGGCCTTCTGTTCAGGTGGTGAAGGACATCCTGTTCATGCTGGGAACGGACGGCAACATCTACGCCTGGAACGGCAGCAGCCACACCACGGTTAGCTCTCACATCAAGACCGATCTTGACAGCTTCACTCGCACCGACGCGGTCGCGACCAAGTGGCAGGGCGAGTACTGGCTATCTTTCCCGACTAACTCAACTGTGATCACGTCGGACCCGGACACCTTCCGCATCCCGCCAAACTCCAACGGTGAGGGTCGCATGAGCTTCTACAAGTTCACTTCCTACCGGGTTGATCAGTTCATAAACGTGGAGGGCGCGGACGAGACCCTGTCTCTCCGGCTGATCGGGACGGATCGCACCGGGGGAGCAGAGAAGCTGAGATACCTCGACAACGGCGCCACCGACCACGGAAGCGCGGCGATAACGATGACGATGAAAACAAAAGAGTTCTCTGATAACTCTTATGGCGTAATGAAGAGGGTTGGCAGGATCAAAGCAACGATTGATTCGGGCAACGGCAATCACACGGTGACGGTGGGCAACAACGAGGGCGACACCTCTGCTCACACCATCACCAACACAACGGATTACATAACTCCGTCTTACACCGTGGACGGGGAGCGGGTGTTCATACAGCTCGCTCACAGCGGTGCGACAACATCGGGAGTGTCTGGCTTTGCCATGCCGCTCGCGGGGAGGCGTTTTTAAATGGCACCACGGACAAGCGGGGGGCAGCGCGGGGAGACTCCTGCCACGAGGAAGTTGCAAGCGAGGGCGAGGAGCGCAGCGGCGAGGCGAGCAAAAGAGAAGGCCGACGCCGTGGCCAGGCGGGCTCGTGTTGCGGAAAGGTTTCGCGAGGAGGAGCAAGCCGTGCGACCCCGGCTAATTCCCGACGAGACCGATTTTCGACCGCGGACAGAGCGCCCCGGGGGCGTGGTGGACCTGGAAAGAGAAGCACGGCAATACGCGGAACTTGAGGCCGGGCTGGGGGCGCAAGACCCAGGTCGGCAGCAAGGGGCCATGATGGGAGTTCAAGAGGCGGCGCCCGTGGTAGAGGAGCCGGGCGAGTTCGAGGAAGACTTCGAGGAGTTTGGCGACGAGGAGATTCCCGACGTCCAGGCGCAAGAAGAAGGCGGCATGCTGGAGCAGCAGGAGCGTCGACGTCGGAAAGCGGCGTTCTAATGGTGGGTTGTATGGAGAGTAAGAGCTAATGGCCTGGGACGAAGGCGACGAATGGTCCGAGGACATACTTTCCCAGTTCGGGGCCGGGGAAACTCCGGCACAGAGGAGGGCGCGACAGGCTAGGGAAGCGGCCGCGGCCCTGCAAGCGCAACAAGACGCCATAGAGCGGCAGGAACGGCGTCAGGAAACTCCGACGCCGACGCCGACGCCGACGCCGAAGACAAGGCCGCCAAGGGAGCTGAGCCCCGCTCTTAGAGCCAAGTTGGGTTTAGTTTCGCCAAAGCCCAAGCCAAAGCCCAGGCCAACGCCCAAGCCAAAGCCCAAGCCAAAGCCCAGGCCAACGCCCAAGCCAAAGCCCAGGCCAACGCCGCCACCCATAGATGACGACTTAGATGCGGAGATCGAACGTTTGTCCCAGGAAGTTCTCGACCCCATTGGCGCGGGATGGGACGAAGACGACCACGAGCAAAGGCACGAGGTCGCCGTTGAGGCCATGCGGGAGAGGCTGGACGACGAGGACCAATACGTGCCCGACCCCTATGACGAAGACCCAGGCCTTGAGCATTCATTAGAA
>VTLG01006305.1_pt1 | contig 17589 bp, 22 predicted proteins | sample 4694571 | NCBI WGS metagenome assembly VTLG01 (sample SAMN12604809, study PRJNA352737) | marine metagenome | biome: ENVO:00000447; feature: ENVO:00000209|ENVO:00000569|ENVO:01000036; material: ENVO:00002151; isolation source: viral sequences binned using virsorter ... | reverse complement strand
AGATGTGCTACATGGATTACTCTTGGTATGGTGCTGGTAAGATCCGCTTTGGATTTAAAGATCAGCATGGACATGTTAAGTACTTCCATGAGTTCAAGCACAACAACTTACTAACTGAATCTTACTTTAGATCAGGTAACCTACCTGCTCGTTACGAGATTGAGAATGGTGATGAACCTAACTACGTTGGAACTCTGTTCCACTGGGGTACATCAGTTATCATGGATGGTACATTCCAGGATGACGAAGCGTATCTATTCACTGCATCTGGTATTACTCATAAGTATACCAACAGTTCTGCTAACGCTGCTCAGTCAAATAACAACTCTAATATCGTTGAAGAAAGAGTTAACTGGTACTATAGAAGATACTTTATCAGAATCCCATTTGATAATGGATCCTATGGTTCTATTCTAACGATTAACACTAACATCTATGAAAGTTCTGTTGCTAATGGATACTTCGTTGATGGTAGAGTGATCGATACTAGATCATATCAGTCAGGATCTACTTACTACGTATACATCAAGTATGTCGAAGGTACTTCTGATTACTTCCCAAGAAACTACTACTCACAAATCAACTCCAACTTAGGTAACCCTGCTGTTCCTAACAGCACTACCTTCTCAGTTGGTGCTCCATCAGGTAACGAGAACTTGATTCCAACCGATATGCCTCTAATTTCAATTAGATTGGCTCCATCAGTTGACTCCTCGATTACTGGAGCGTTAGGTGAAAGAGAGATTATCAACCGAATGCAACTTAAGCTTGACTCTGTTGGTATCTTGACTACTCACGAGACAGAGATTAGTCTAAGACTGAATCCTTCCTTGAGTACAGACACCTTCGAGAATGTTGAAAACCCATCACTATGTCAATTGGTTAGACATAGTTCTACCGATACATTAGCATCTGGTTCAACGATTCTATCGTTCAGAGCATCTGGTGCTGGATCTGGTCAAACTGCATCAACTAACTTCGACCTATCGAAGATTAGTGCGTTGGGTAACTCAATATTAGGTGGTGACGGTATCTATCCAAATGGACCTGACCTTCTAACAGTTGTAGGAAACATAGTTGACTCTTCTGGAGTTTCACTAAATAACCCTTACTCAATATCTGCTAGAATTACATGGCAGGAATCACAAGCATAACCTAAAGGAGATACTAACATGGCTCAATTAAAAGACTATACGTCAAGGGGATTAGATGGAAAGGGTGCTACTGGCACCCTGGACTCCCTAGAGGCAGCACTCAAAGACATGACCCCCGAAAGGTGGGATTGGCACAATGAGGATGATGACTCAAGTAGAACTGCACTAGAAGCTTATTGGAACAAAGTTGAAAATGAGTGGACTGCATTTACAATAAAGAACCTTGAGAATCCACTTGCTTTAAAGCAAGCTGAAGAACTGCATAATCAATATGCACCAGTAAAACACTATAAGTGATAACATTAAAAAGGAGGGGATAAAACCCCTCCTTTTTTTATCTAATTATTCCTACAAGGGAATATCGGATATCTGTTTCATTATCAGCATCGTATGTTATACCATGCCATCTTGCTCCTCTGTACATAGAGCACATATTTCTATCTGCTTTGATATAATGATATCTTTCAAATTTAGGTAATGGAGCATCATCAGAATCTCCAGTATAATATACCCAATCGCCTAGATCAGTATTTTCTATAGGATTTCTAGTATGAGATTTTCTATTTTCTTCCTCGAAGTTTTCTTGATACTCCATACAAGCTTTTCTTGATCTTGAAAGTTGTACTGAATTATAATATTTTTTTCCATCTGTAGTTACAAATCTAAAAAAGGATGTACCAGTATTATTACATTGAGTAAGATACATGTTACATGCTATTGAAAATGGATCTATATGAGGAAGCCAGTTGTTTTGACAAGATTTCATTCCAGGATAGCAAGTATTTGTATAGTACTCCATACTACATTGATTTCTTTCATACTTATGCAACCCAGTTTCTTTTCCTAGATTGTAAATAGCATCACCCAATTGTGCTACTAATTTACTTTCTAGTGGTTGTTGAAATCCAGGAGCATTACTACTCATGTATGTGAATCTATCTTCTGTTATACTCTTTGTCCTATCTTCAGATGGTATAGTTTTTAAGAAGTCTATTACATAATCTGGTCTTTTAAAAAAGTTTTGAACAGTAACATACTTTAGACCAGATTCTTCATCAACTTTATTTTCCAAAGGACAATCTTCAGAGAGTTCAAATATTTCATCTAGCTCTCTACTTGTATAGCGACTATATTCTGATAGTTTTAGTTTGTCTTTAGTATAATCTCTCATTGTTAATAATCACTATCCCATTGTTGAGGTTCTTCTGGTGGTCTATTCATTGTATATTCATTCAATGATTCATCATTAAAGTTACTTGGTGATGGAGTATATTTATTCTGAGTAGGATCATCTCCCAACTCACCTTGTTGTTGATGTTTAGAAACAACAATACTGGTGGTAAATGTATATCTTTCACCTTTATTGTTATAGTCATCTGTTATCCACTGACCAGATTTATAGATAACCATTCTATTTTTCTTTGCTTCTACGAACCTATGCTTATCATAGTACTTTGTTTTTTCGTATGGTTGATATGGTTCTAGATCTGGTTGAACTGTTACAAACACATTCAAATAATCCTTAATAGCTTCCATTGTTTCCCGATCTCGGATATCTTTAAGATCTTCTATGGTTTTATATCTAGTATCATTGTATAAAAGATGATAGAAAGATATACCATTATCAGGATCTATATTATCACCCAAGAATACTGTACACGCATACTCAAAATCCAACAGAGGAGATGGCCAGTTTGCACGTTTGTGTATGGTCATATTATCATGCTGTAACTGGGCAGATACCAATCCACTTCTGGAGAGACTGCTCATATATTGAGGATCTTCTAAGTATGTGTTAACTTGATGTGGAACAAATTCTGCTTCTATTAGTATCTTATAAAGTTCTTGAAACCAATTATCAAAGTATTGGTTTGTAAATAACTGTATTACACCATTAGGAGTTTTAAACTTAGGTGTTTCCTCATTTTGGTACATGAGTCTTTTAACTTCATCAGAAGAGTCTGCAGGAAACTTTAGAAGTCCTTTAAGAGCAGCATCTGGATCCTTGAAGATATTATCTACAATTACATAGTCTCCCATGTCTTGTATTTCAAATTCTTCATTTGTTACTAGCAAGTCATGCAAGTCAAATTGGCTTATTTGATCTTGTAGATGTGTATTACTCATAATATTATATTCTATTCTGGAACTACTGGTTGATTATTATCTTCTAGATTTGTATTAGGTTGTTCTGAGTCAACAAGAATTTTTACAGCACCATCTTCCACCGTTGCATTTTCTTGCATTTGTCCAAGACCCATTGCTGGATTAGCAAAGTCGGCAGGATTTCCACCCATTCCAGGCTCTCTATTCTCTTTAGGGTCATCACTGACTATAGTCTCCTTCATATTAGGTTCTATCTCAACTGTATTCTCTACTTGATATCTAGCAAGAACATCTAAGTATGCTGTTAGAATACTCTCATGAGGTTCATATACTACTCTAACAAAATCATAAGTAAACTGGAAATCTCTATCTGCAGATAGAGGAGCCCAGAATCTAAATCCAATATCACCTTGCTGTACATCATCAGGATTAGGAGCTGCCTCATCTAGATTCTGAGTACTACCAGGCATGAAATCTATAGTGTAAGGAGCTTCAACTTTATATCCTAAAGCTTCATTTTTTTCTTTGTCCATTACTTCTTTGATATCACCGATAACTGTTTCTCCAGTTTCCAATATCAATAGTTTAATACTCATTTTACTTATTCCACATTTGTTATAATTGTACAGTATAACCCGTCTTCTGTCAAGTTGTCGTATGACGATAAATATGTTATACTGTACTTATTTAGATCTAGACAAATGAGCGAATCTGGAAAAGGTTTTGCGGATACTACACCAAAAGAGATATCCCCTGATGTGATATATGTTAATGAGGAAGGAAAACCTGTATCATATGGACATAAGACACCTGTTTTAAAACAGCATCCAAATAGAGAAGCACCACCTTTACTAAAAGATATTCCTTTATATGAGTTAGTGCAAAAGATTGAGAAGAAGCATGGACATAATTTGAATATGGTTATTGAAGCTTTCTTGAAGAATCAATCAGAAGAGAATGAGCACATCCGTGATAGTGATATTCTAGAAGATGGTATGGTAAGAGCTGATGAAATATATTGGTATTGTGAATTCCAAGAGCAGAAGAGAATCTTTGATCACATTGCTTCTGTTGAAGCATGGTTCTTAGAAGAAGTAGAATACAATCCTGAAATACCATATACACCACCAACTGAACCAACTGAAAATGCATGATCTTTCTAAGGAAGCACAAATACATGAGGTGTTTCCTAAAGTTATTTGTCGCCATGATAATATAGGTTTGGATTTGATTCCAGGAATGCTTGAGATGCTGGATGATATTAAAGGTCAAACTTCTGGTAATGGAGCTCTTAATGTAAATTCAAGTCATACTACTATACAAACTCTGCATAGGTTACCTGTATTCAAAGATCTAAGTAAAGAAATTCTTAGGGTAGCTAGAGGATTTATGGTTGAATATGGTTATGCTAATAGGAGAGCATCCGATTTATTCATGGGTGGTATGTGGTTCAATCATTCAGATAAAGGAAATTTCCTATTCCCTCATACTCATAGTGGAAGCTTTCTTTCTTGTGCTTATTATTTAAAAGCGAATCCAAAAAAACATACTATTATCTTTCATGACTTCACTAAGAATATAGTAGAAGAACCACAAGACTTTAAGAATATGAGTTCACCCTCATTTGGTTTGCCCTGCACTCCTGGAAGACTTCTAATATTTCATTCAGATCTTCCTCATGGTGTTCCATTACAAGAACATGAAGAAGAAAGAGTAGTTATATCATGTAATATGTTATTGAAAACTACCCCCTTAGATTCAAGGTAGAAATGCATCAAGCTAAATACCTTTAGGAAACTATTGGTATTCGTATGGCTGCTCCTAGCACGAAGGCTGAGTTTAAAGATTACTGTTTGAGACAGTTAGGTGCTCCAGTCTTAGAAATTAATTTAGATGATGATCAGATTGATGATCGGATAGATGATGCTCTCCAATATTTCCATGAGAGACATTATGATGGATCTGAGAAGATGTATCTTAAACATCAGTTTACTGATGATGATGTAACTAGATTTACAACTCAGAATGAAGTGCAGTCAACTACTGCACCTGATGCTGCAGCATGGGAGAATAGAAAGAATTTTTTAGAGATACCAGAGCATATCTTTGGTATCTCAAAGGTTTATGGTATCAGTTCAAACTTTGTTCGTAACAGTTTGTTTGGACTAAACAACCAGTATTATTTGATGGACTTGTTCTCATACACTTCGGGAACAGGTCTTGCTTTTGGTGGTGTTGACTTAGTTAACTACTACATGGTTAAGCAACACTTTGAAACTATTGATATGGTTATCAATACAGGAGCTTTAGTAGAGTTTAGATTTAATACTAGAGCAGATAGACTGTATATTGATATAGATCCAGACAGAGTAGTTAAGGATCAGTTTCTGATTATAGATTGCCACAGAGCATTGGATCCAGCATCTTATACACAGGTCTGGGATGACTTCTTCCTTAAGAAGTATGCTACTGCTTTACTCAAAAAACAATGGGGTCAGAACTTAATTAAGTTTAATGGAGTTCAACTTCCTGGTGGAGTAAGTATAAATGGTATGCAAATATATAAGGAAGCTGAGAAAGAAATAGATGAGTTGATGGAGAAGTCTCTCAGCACATTTGAATTACCACCTATGGATATGATAGGATGAAGAAGGTATACTTTCCTCAACACGGTGGTGTTACTACCGAACAGAATCTAGTACAGGACTTGGTTGATGAACAAATCAAGTTGTTTGGTACTGATGTTTACTATATTCCTAGGAGTATGCTTAGGGATAAGACTCTTGGTGAGGTAGTACATTCTGAGTATAACCAAGCATATATGATAGAAATGCTACTGGTTAATGTAGAAGGATTTGGATCTCCTTCAGAATTCATTAGTCAGTTTGGTGTAAGGATCACTGATGAGATTAAGTTCATTCTTTCTAAGAGAAGATGGGAGCAGTCTGTAGTACCTTCTGTTGGTCTTACTATTACTGATAGACCTAATGAAGGAGACTTAATATACTACCCATTAACAGAGAACGCATACGAGATTAAGTTTGTCGAGAGAGAAACTCCTTTCTATCAGTTAGGAAAACTCTATTACTATGAGATCACTGCTGAGATCTATGAGCAGGGTTCTGATGAGTTTGATACTGGTATAGCAGAGATTGATGAGATAGAACTAGAGAACACATATGTTACTACACTATCTCTAAGTGCACCACGTACTACTGCTACTATGACTGGTTCTGTTGTAGGTGGTGTGTTGGATAACATGACTATCACTGCTGGTGGTAGTGGATATAAGACTGCACCATTGATTACAATATCAGATCCACCTGATGTTGCTGGAGGAGATGTACCTGCTACTGCTACATGTACAGTATTAAATGGTGCTGTTAATGCATTTACCATTACCAATCCTGGTAGTGGATACGCTACTCCACCTACAATAACTGTTGCAGCACCTGAATTATCTGTTGATTTTCAAGCAAGAGAATATATTGTTGCTGGTAATTTCCAGAATCAAGGTGGTGATAGGATATGGGCAGCACAAGGAGATGGTCAGATATTTGTAGAACATGCTGCAAGTTTTGATCCTGTATTTGCTACAACAACTTTAGTTAAATACTTCTTCTGGAAGTTTGAAGATCTTAGGTTGAAGTATCGTTACACATATACTGGTGAGACTCCAACAACAACTAAGGGTGAGTTCTACTATGATTCTGCTAATAGTAGATATGTTATTAATGCTTATGAGACTACAACTACTAGTGGTCAGAGAGCTCAGTTGTTTGATCTTGCTACCAATACTATAGGTGAGGTTTCTGGTTGGAACGGAGGAACCTTGGAACTTGCTATGATGAATAAATCTGGTGACTTCCTAGATGGTGACTTGATAAGAGGGGTAGATTCTAATGCCCTATATACATTAGGATCCTTTAGTACGATTGATAATACTAATTCTGAGTATGATCAGAATAAAGCATTTGAAACAGGTGCTGATGAATTAATTGATTGGGGTGAAGACAACCCCTTTGGTGAGTTTGGTAATTTTACAGGTAGCTTCTGATGTTAGGAACACATTTTTATAACGAAACAATTCGTAGAACCGTTATAGGGTTCGGTACTCTTTTTAATAATATAGAAATTAAAAAGAAAGACCCACTCAACAATGAGGTAATAGAAACTGAGAAAGTAGCATTAGGTTATGGTCCTAAGAATAAGTTTCTTTATCGTTTATTTGAAAACCCTAAGACCCAAAAGGTTGCTATTACTATGCCTCGAATGTATTTCGAGATGACTGGTATTGATTATGATTCAGCAAGAAAGACTAGTCCAGTAAGGAAATATAAAAATGTTATACAAGGTGATGGTAGTGAGGTAAGAGTACAGTATGTACCAGTACCATACACCCTAGGATTTGAACTTGGAATACTATCTAAAGATCAAGATACAGGATTACAAATACTAGAACAGATATTACCATACTTCCAACCAGCTTTTAATATCACTCTGAACATGGTTCCTGATATGAGTGAGAAGAAAGATGTTGCTATCACTCTTAACTCAATCAACATGGAGGATGAGTGGGATGATAGTTTCTTAGAACGTAGGTTGGTAGTATATACATTACAATTTACTGCTAAGACATTCCTATATGGTCCTTATAACAAGGCAGATATTATTCGTAAGGCAACTGTATATGAGTCTATTGGTGATAAGGCAGTTGGTAGAAGAGCTGTTAAGATGGAATACACACCTAAAGCAAAGGTCGATAAGAATCAGGATGGACAGATTGATGCTAATGATGATATACTAATAACACCTGATGATGATTTCGGTTTCAATAGTGGGTTTGAAATACTATGAGTGACGAAATATTTGAAAAGAACATGGAAGAGATCTTCGATGTTGATGTATCCACAACACCCGAAGGTGGTTGTGCTAAACGCAAGGATCAACTCAGAGATGTCTCAGAGGACAGGGACAAGGACTATGAGTATACGAGGGCAGAACTCTATAGTCTCATAGATCAAGGTCAGGAGGCGGTCAGAGGGGCGTTAGAGGTTGCACAGGAGTCAGGGCATCCAAGAGCATATGAAGTTGCTACTAATGCTATGAAGCAAGTAGCAGACATGACTGATAAACTCATGGATCTACAGAAGAAAGTTAAGGATCTGGATGAAGAGAAGAAAGGTCCAAGTAAGGTCACTAACAATGCTATGTTTGTAGGTTCTACAGCAGAGCTTCAGAAGATGTTAAAACAAATGAATGGTGGTAAACGATAACAACTATATTAATTATGAGTAAATTACAAGCATATAATCCTTGGCCAACAATTCTTAGAGCAAAATATGATTTTGATTTTGAAAATAAGTTAAAGCATAAAGTTATAGATTCTCTTAAAGCATCAGATAGGTTTATAAAATCAATGAATATGGCCACACCAGAAAAAAATGGTGGTGTTACTTCTGTTGTTTTAGATCAAGATCCAAACTATCCTATGCCTCATTCCTGGCCAGAGTTTGATGATTTTGGAAAATTTGTTTTAAAAACTTCTAGAGAAGTAGTACATAAATGGCACTGTAACCCTGCTTGTGAAAGAGCAGTTGCTAAATCATGGATTAATGTTCACCCTCAAGGAGCTTATACCGAAGAACATAATCATCATGGAGTTCTTATGGCGGTTGCTGCTTATTTGTATGTTCCACCGAACGGTGGAAATCTTTTAGTTAAGAATCCATTAACTTCTTATAAGTTTGGAGAACCATTATCTCCTGCATATTTTAGTGATGTTGGTGCACAAGATGGATTGGAATGGACACCAATAAAAGTTGAGACGGGAGATGTGTTATTCTTTCCAGGATGGTTGCAACACAAAACAGAAAAAAATATGTCCAAGGAAAATAGATTTGTTATGTCTTGGAATGTATCTTATGCATCTGAAATTCAAATGTTAGTAGCAGGGAACATAACAAAATCTAAACCAACTATCGAGTATAAGTAATAGTACAGGCAGGATGGTTAAAATGCAGTTGAACGAAAAAGATATTAGTCGTTTAATAAAGGCATGTGAATGCTATCAGGATCGTACTGGTTCTGAATATATGTGGGATGAATACGAACATTTACTCCACAAGCTTCATGACTATCAACAAGAGTATGATTGTCCTGACTGTGTTCTATGCACGATTCACCAATGAAACATTACACCGTTGGTTACCATGACTATGAGTTACACACTCATGAAATCTGTGAGTATGCAGACAATTCTTACGAAGCAGGTAAGGATGCTATAGAAGATGTTCCTTATCTCCACGATCATCCAAATGCAATAGATTATATTTTACTAGATGCCTGAACAACAAAAACTTAGATTTTCTATCAGACAAGACGGTACTGTAACTGAAGAAGTTATTGGTACTGTCCGTTCTGAATGTATTTCATTGACAGAACAGATTGAGGAAAAGCTTGGAGTCTTACAGACTCGCCAATTTAAACCCGAATTTTATTCTAACAATGTCGCACTTCAGCACAATCAAAACAAAATTGAAGAACAAACCTGAACTCATAGAAGCACTTCAGCTTCTTCAGTATGATGTACAGGAAGATCAAGAGTTAATAAATCCACTAGACCATCAACATGAAAAGGTAAAGGTTGATGTTTCTATAGGGAACGATATTGGATTTCGTAGAAATTCAGAAGGTGTATATGAGTTGGTAGCTGATATACAAACTTGGAAGGATCCAGTTCCACCAAAGAGATTTGTAGATAAGGTTACACAGCAGTATGCTAGAATGACTGTGCATAATACAGTTAAGGATATGGGATTCCAAGTAGAAGAAGAATGGGAGATGGATGATGGATCTATAGAACTAGTTGTTAACAGATGGGTAGGGTAATCCACTTATGTCTGAGGTCGTTTGGTCAATAAATATTATGATTGGTATCCTACTAATAGCAGTAGGTATATCAATATATTGGATTTTTAAATACGATGATTGGTATCCTAACACCAGTATTAATAGTCACTTCTCCTCTGAATCCGAACACGTTGATTCAACAGATCAGGGATCACCAGTCCCAGAAGGATAGAACTCCTGTAGAGGAGATGCTAAATAATACACTTGAAGAATTTGAATATGGGCAAGATGACACCCCCAAGTCGGAAGAGTTGTTACAATTTCCGAGTTACCAAGATCAACCGAGTATTAGACGGAGACACGATAGATGTCACCATCGATCTTGGATTCGATTTATTCAAGAAAGAACGGGTAAGGATTGCTGGAGTGGACACCCCAGAGAAGAGAACCCGTGATAAAGAAGAGAAAGCACTTGGAATCGATGCAACAGAATGGCTCAAGGGACATCTCGCAGATGCTATTAAAGGTGATGACGAATTGGTTATTAGGACTGAGCTTGTTGGTGGGGTCGGTAAGTATGGTCGCCTTTTGGGCTGGCTTTACATTGGGGAGTCAGACATCTCAATCAACGAGCAAATGATTACCGAAGGGTATGCTTGGGAGTATGATGGTGGTAAGAAACAAAAAGACTTTGAAGAACTAAGAGAAATAAGGAGAGAACATGGAACTCTCTGAAGAAAATGTACTCATAGTATTAGAGGAACTTGTTCCTTATATTGAAGCTGATGGTGGATACCTTCAACTTTATGATATAGAAGATGGGTATGTTAAAGTAAAGTTAGGTGGTGCATGTGAGACATGTGCTATGAGTACTATGACTTTAAAGCAAGGCATAGAACGTAAACTGATGGAAGAGATTCCTGATGTTAAAGGTGTTGTACAGGTATTATAATGGCTACTGCAACTGATGTATACTTAGGTAACCCCAACCTGAAGAAGGCTGGTACTGAGATACAATTCACAAAAGAACAAGTAGAGGAGTGGATTAAGTGTAAGAGTGATCCACTATACTTTGCTACGAAGTATATGCAGATTATCAACTTGGATGAGGGTCTTGTACCTTTCTCCATGTATGATTTTCAAAAGAAAATCTTGATGGACTTTCATGAAAACAGATTCAACATTGCAAAACTCCCTCGTCAGACTGGTAAATCTACAACTGTTGTTGCTTACCTTCTACACTATGCTATTTTCAATGATAGTGTTAATATCGGTATCCTAGCAAACAAAGCTTCTACTGCTAGGGAATTACTTGGAAGACTTCAATTGGCGTATGAGAACCTGCCTAAGTGGTTACAACATGGAATTTTAGTATGGAACAAAGGTAATGTCGAACTTGAAAATGGATCAAAGATACTGGCTGCTTCTACGTCTGCAAGTGCTGTCCGAGGCATGTCGTTCAATATCCTCTTCCTCGATGAGTTTGCGTTCGTTCCGAACCATGTTGCAGAGCAATTCTTTGCATCTGTTTATCCTACTATTACTTCTGGTAAATCAACGAAAGTAATTATCATCTCCACTCCTAATGGTATGAACCACTTCTATAAGATGTGGGAAGATGCTAGGAATGGTAAGAATGGTTATACTACTAATGAAGTACACTGGTCTCAAGTTCCAGGCAGAGATGCTAAGTGGAAAGAAGAGACAATGAAGAACACGTCCAAGAGACAGTTCGCACAAGAGTTTGAGTGTGACTTCCTTGGATCTGCTGATACATTGATATCACCATCTAAGTTACAAGCTATCCCATTTGAAGAACCATTAATAAGCAATGCAGGACTTGACGTATACGAACGAGTGCAAGAGAATCATGAATACATTATTACTGTGGACGTTGCCAGAGGAATTGGTGGCGACTATAGTGCTTTCATCGTGTTTGATATCACCACTCTCCCGTATAAAATTGTTGCCAAATACCGTGATAATGAGATTAAGCCTGTCATGTTTCCTTCAGTCATATTCCAAGTAGCAAAGGAATATAACTTACCTTATATACTTGTCGAAGTAAATGATATAGGAGATAGTATAGCAGCAACATTAAACTATGACCTTGAGTATCCTAACGTACTCATGTGTGCTATGAGAGGTAGGGCTGGGCAGATAGTAGGTCAAGGGTTCTCAGGTAACAAGACACAGTTAGGTGTTAAGATGAGTATCACTGTGAAGAAACAAGGTTGTGCTAATCTTAAAGCAATACTAGAAGAAGATAAATTAACATTCAAAGACTTCCATATACTACAAGAGCTTACGACTTTCATTCAGAGAAAGCAAGCATGGGAAGCAGATGAAGGATACCATGATGACTTAGTAATGTGTATGGTTCTCTTTGCATGGTTGTGTATGCAAGAGTATTTCAAGGAGATGACTGATCAAGATGTTCGTAGAAGAATATATGAGGAACAACGAAATCAGATAGAACAGGACATGGCTCCATTTGGATTTATTGATGATGGATTAGGTGATGATTCATTTATAGAAGATGGATCTATCTGGGAATATGGTACTACACAAGAAGACGTAACTTATATGCTTCCTGATAGGTAATGGATTTAGAACAGCAGTTTGACTTAGAACACTTGCTGTTTAAGCAAAGGAAATGTAGATCTTGTGGAAGAACAAAAGATCTATTGGATGATTTTTATTTGATAAGAAAGAATAGAAGTAGGTTGGCTTCTTCATATTCATATGAATGTAAGGTATGTACAGTTGAAAGAGTAGTGAAAACCAGAAAAGGTAAGAAGAAAAATAGACCTAGACCTTTACCTCCATACCTAGCAGACTATCCAGACTGGTAGTTCATGCATTGTTTCCCCGTCTAAGAGTTACTATTTTCTAAATAAGTATAGACAATTTTAGCGATCATTTATCGGGAGTAACTAAACATGGCAAGTCAAATCTCGCCTGGTGTTATTGTCAAGGAGAGAGACCTTACAACTGGTACTGTTGTTAACGCTGCTTCAAATACTGCTGCAGTAGTTTCAACATTCCAAAAGGGTCCAGTCGGACAAATCACCACGATAGCTTCACAAAGGGAATTAGTAGATACATTTGGATCACCAGGTGATTCTAATGCTGATGACTTCTTTGTAGCCTCAGAATTTTTAAACTACGGTGGTCGCCTTTCAGTGGTAAGAGCCGAGACAGGAGCAGTTAACGCTGGTGCTGCAGCAATTATTAGGAACAAGGTAGACTACGAATCACGTATAGAAGGCACATCTCCAGCATGGAAGTGGGCAGCTCAAACTCCAGGTATTTGGGGTAACGACTTTGATGTTGTTGTAGCAGACCGTGGTGCTGATCAGTATGTTACTTTTGCTTCTGCACCTGCAGGAATTGCAGCTGGAACAAACTTATCATTTAGTTCTGGTAAAGCAGCAGAAGTTCTCTCTTGGGATGCTGCATCATTAACTGGTGCTGTTATACTGAATGATCCTACATCTCGTGTTACTTCATCTGATACTCTCGATACTCCCGACACAGGTCGAGTAAGTGGTGTAAGTGTTAACAATGCTGGTACTGGATACACAACAGCAACAGCTCTTGCTACTACAGGTGGTAGTGGATCTACTGCTAAAGTAGATATAACAGTAACAACTGGTAATCCAGAAAATCTAACAGTATCTAACGGTGGTTCAACATACGGTGCTTCAGGTACTGCAGTTGCTACTACAGGTGGTAATGGATCAGGTCTTACACTTGACTTTACTTCAACTGGTGGTGTTGTTGATAGTGTAACTGTTGCTGCTGCTGGTGACGGTCAGTATCAAGTTAATGATGTAGTTACAATTACTGGTGGTGGTAATAACGCACAAGTAACTATTACATCTGTAAGAGGAGCAATTACTGCTGTTGTTGTTACTGGTGGTGATCCTGGTATTGGATATACTGTTGGTGATACATTATCAGTTGTTCAGTCTGGTGGATCTTCAGGTACAGTAGATGTTACTGCGGTTCAGGATACAACAATCGCTGTTACAGTAGAAGACTGGTGGACTAATACAAACACAGACGGTACTAAGACTGCTGCGGATGATGGTAAGATTAAACTATCTGCTATCGGTCCTCGTCCTGGTACTTCTGCATTCGCTGCAAACTTAGGACTATCTTATGACGAAGTTCATATTGGTGTTGTAGAAAGATCAACTAAGAGTGTTGTAGAAAGACTACAATATCTTTCTAAGTTCAGTGATGGTAAATCAACAGAAGGAGCTTCTTCTTACTATCCAACATATGTTAAGGAAGTTTCTAACTACGTTTACTTCGGTGATCACGTAGCTGCTGCACACAACCCTAGCACTGCTGGTGCTGGACTTGCTGTTGGTACTGCTGCTACTGCTGGTTCTTCAGGTGATAAGTTACAACTCTTCGGTGTTGTTAATACATCACTTGCTGGTGGTACTGATGACTATGCATACACAACTGCAGAGTTTAGTACAGGTCTTCAAGAGTTTAATGATACAGAGACAGTTGATGTTGACTTCATTCTTATGGGTGGTTCAATGGCTACTGAAGCAGATTCTAAGTTGAAAGCTGCTGCATGTATTACCACTGCTAACCTAAGAAAAGATGCTGTTGCATTCATTTCTGCACATAAAGGTGCTCAGGTTTCTGGAACTGTTGCTCTTTCAAGAAAAGATCAGAAGGATAACACAGTTAACTTCTTCTCAACATTAAGTTCTTCTTCATACGCAGTATTCGATAGCGGTTATAAGTATTTCTATGATCGTTTCAATGATAAGTATCGTTATGTTCCTTGCAACGGAGATGTTGCTGGTCTATGTGTTGCAACTTCTACAACACTTGATGACTGGTTCTCACCTGCAGGACTTACACGAGGTGGAGTACGTAATGCTATTAAACTAGCATACAACCCAACTTCAGCAGATAGAGATGAACTTTATCAGAATAGAATCAATCCAATTGTTTCTTTCCCTGGTCAAGGCATCACACTATTTGGTGATAAGACTGCACTATCTTCACCCTCTGCATTCGACAGAATTAATGTTCGTAGACTCTTCATCAATATTGAGGAGAGAGCAGAAGCACTTGCTAAGGCAGTTATCTTTGAACAAAATGATGAGACTACAAGAGCTGGTTTCAACAACGCACTTACATCTTACCTTTCTGAGGTACAAGCTGGAAGAGGCGTTACAGATTTCCAAGTAGTATGTGATGAGTCAAATAATACACCTAGTGTTATTGACCGTAATGAATTTGTTGCCGAGGTTTATATCAAGCCTACACGTTCTATCAACTTCATAACACTATCATTTGTCGCTACGAGATCTGGAGTTTCCTTCAGCGAAGTCGTAGGTCGTTCTTAATCCATAACCACAAACTCGTAGGAAGGTAATTTAAAATGGCTATTAATTCAAACGTATCACAATTCCTTAATAAGATCAAACAGGGTGTTAAACCCAATATGTATCAGGTCAGTGTTAACTGGCCTAGTGAGCTTGATCAAGGAAAAGGAGTTACAGATAAGGATCTAGTAAACATTCTTTGTAAGTCTGCAGCACTCCCTGCATCTAACTTAGGTGTAATAGAAGTCCCATTTAGAGGACGCACAGTAAAAATCGCAGGTGATCGCACCTTCGATACATGGTCTGCAACATTCATCAATGATGAAGATATGAAGATTCGTGCTTATTTTGAAGAGTGGTTGGCTAAGATCAACTCTCATGAAAATAATGCATCTCCATTATTCAGACCAACAAGTAATTCTGAGGGTTACATGGCTAACCTTTCAGTTGTACAACTTGAAAAGAATGCAACTACTGGTACTGTTGCTGGTGGTTCTATCAGAGAATACACACTCTGGCATGCATTCCCAACTAGTGTTTCACAAATCGATCTTGCTTATGATAGCAATGATCAGGTTTCTGAATTCTCAGTTGAGTTCCAACTATCATACTGGACAGCAGAGTCTAAGGCTTCTGCGGAGTCATCTCCTCCAGATATCAAAGAAACCGTATCAGTTTAACTGGTATAAATAGTATAGTTGGTTAGACGAATAATATAATGAGTCAACTATTTGGATTCCAAATTAACAAAAAGGAGGAACGGAAGGGACAATCCCCCGTTCCTCCAAATGCTGAAGACGGTGTTGCCGTAGCAGCAGGTGGTTATTTTGGCACATATGTTGAAACTGATGCACAGGCAAGAAACGAGTTTGATCTCATTAAAAGGTATAGAGATATGTCTCTACACCCAGAATGTGATTCTGCTGTTGATGATATTGTTAACGAGTTTGTGGTTAATGACGCTAACGATACCTGTGTACAAATTGATTTAACAAATTTGGAAGTGGGAGCTTCCGTAAAGAAAAGGATCCGAGAAGAGTTTGAGTACATCAAGCGTCTTCTCGGTTTTGATATGAAAGCCCATGAAATTATACGTAATTGGTATGTAGATGGTAGGGCATATTACCATAAAGTAATAGATTTAGCGAAACCAACAGAAGGAATTACTGAGCTTCGCTACATTGACCCAATGAAAATAAGAAGGGTCAGACAGAAGATTAAGAAGGTAGAAGATCCAACAACTGTACGTGGTACTGCCCTTGAACATGAGTGGGGAGACTACGTAGATTATTACATTTACAATCCACAAGGCTTCGGTAGACAGTCGTCATTAATTGGTACTGGAGATTTTGCTGGTAATCAAGGAATTAGATTAGCATTTGATTCTGTTACATTTGTCCACTCTGGATTGATGGACATGAACAGAAGGATGCATCTTAGTTTCTTGCATAAAGGAATCAAGTCACTCAATCAACTTAGAATGATTGAAGATGCTCTGGTCATCTATCGTTTATCTCGTGCACCAGAAAGAAGAATATTTTACATTGATGTAGGTAACCTTCCAAAGGTAAAAGCGGAACAATATCTACGTGATGTAATGTCTCGCTACAGGAATAAGCTTGTCTATGATGCACAGACAGGTGAGATCAGAGATGATAAAAAGCATATGAGTATGCTTGAGGATTTCTGGTTACCTCGTAGAGAGGGTGGTCGTGGAACTGAAATCACTACACTACCTGGCGGACAAAACTTAGGAGAGCTTAAGGATGTTGAATACTTTAAGAAAAAATTATATAATTCTCTTAACCTTCCTCCCTCTCGTCTTACTGACGATAACAAAGGTTTTAATCTCGGAAAAACTACTGAAGTTCTTAGAGATGAACTTAAGTTCAGTAAGTTTATCGGTAGACTCCGCAAAAGATTTAGTGGAATATTCCATGATGTTCTCAAAACTCAGTTAATTTTAAAAGGAGTTATTGCTCCTGATGATTGGGATGATATGCAAGAGCATATCCAGTATGATTACATACACGACAATCATTTCAATGAATTAAAAGAGCTTGAGATGGAAACCCAGAGGATTGCTCTAGTAACACAGATGGATCCTTATGTTG
>VTLG01000215.1_pt1 | contig 17590 bp, 19 predicted proteins | sample 4694571 | NCBI WGS metagenome assembly VTLG01 (sample SAMN12604809, study PRJNA352737) | marine metagenome | biome: ENVO:00000447; feature: ENVO:00000209|ENVO:00000569|ENVO:01000036; material: ENVO:00002151; isolation source: viral sequences binned using virsorter ... | reverse complement strand
AAGAATTATACCCCGAAGGTAATAATATCATTGGGAAAGCAAAAATTCTTGACACACCTAACGGTAAAATTGTCAAAGAATTGCTAAATGCAGGTGCAAAACTTGGAGTCTCTAGTAGAGGAATGGGTACACTTGAAAAGAAGGGTCAAACTAATGTAGTTAAAGACGATTTTTATCTTGCAACAGCAGGAGACATCGTTGCAGACCCATCTGCACCAGAAGCGTTTGTGGAAGGAATAATGGAAGGGAAAGAATGGATTTGGGATAACGGAATACTCAGAGAGTCAGAAGTTGCCCGTATTCAGAGAATCGCTTCCGCAAATAAGAAGGCAGAAGCCTTTGAAATGTTCCTTTCAAAACTCTAATTTTATAAATATAATTAATCAAACTACTAAAGGAGACTTAATATGTCTGACGAACTTAATAAAGAGATGGAAGAATTGGAAGAAGTTTCGGAAGTAGAGGAAGCATCCGCTCCTACAGCTACGAACCCAAGTTCCGTTAAACTAAAACAGGAAAAAGAAAATATGCAAAAAGCCAAAACTTCTGGCAAGGCATCTGATCCTAAAGCAACAAAAGGAGCAGTTAAACCTGTATCTACAGTTGAAGATAAAGAAGAAGATGAAGAACCTGTTGAAGCAACAAAAGTAAAAGAAGATGATGAGGAAGAGGAAGAAGAAGTGAAAAAAGAAGAAAAAGCTACTGCTCCTAAACTCAAATCTGAAATCATGGCAGGACTTGTAGACCATATTAAGGGTCTGAAAAAAGAAGATCTTGCAAAAATGTATGGTACTCACGTTTTAGGTGAAGCCGAAAAAGATGAGGACTATGAGGAAGAAGAAGATGAAAAGGCTTCCAAAGTTAAGAAAGAAGATATTGACCAAACTATTGAAGATTTAGATGTCTCACAAGATGTTGAAGCATTAGTTCAAGGTGAAGAACTTTCTGATGAATTTAAAACAAAAGCCGCAACAATTTTTGAAACTGCAATTAAATCAAAGGTTCGTTCTGAACTAGAGAAAATTCATGCAGAAAATCAAGAATCTTCAAAGAAAGTTGCAGAAGAAACAATGTCAAGTGTTGTTGAGAAAGTTGATGACTACTTGAATTACGTTGTTGAACAATGGATGACTGATAACGAACTTGCTATTGAGCGTGGGCTCAAAGGTGAGATCGCAGAAGATTTCATTAGTGGTCTGAAAGGATTATTTGAAGATCACTATATCGATGTTCCAGATGAGAAATATGACATCTTGGAAGCCAATTTGACTAAAATAGAAGAATTGGAAGATAAATTAAACAAACAGATGGAAGAAAATGTTCAGTTGAAAAAGGCAAAAGGTGAACTCGTAAAAGAGTCCATGATTGCCGATGTTGCTGATGGGATGACTGATACCGAAACTGAAAAGTTCCAAAGTCTGGTTGATGATGTTGAGTTTTCCGATGAAGAATCTTACAAAGAGAAGCTTCAAACGATAAGGGAAAGCTATTTCGGTTCTGATGAAGTAAAAGCTCAAGATGAGACTCTTACTGAAGAAGGATCTGAAGAAACTCAAGAAGTATCTGGTGATATGGCAAAGTATATGTCTGTTATATCCAAAGATAATTCAAGAGCAAAAAAATAATATCTGAAAAACTTTTTAAAGGAGTAATTTATGTATAATTCAGAAGCTCTACAAGAAAAGTGGCAACCAGTTTTGAATCATCCCGATCTACCACAGATCACAGATGCTTACAAACGTGCGGTTACCGCAGTTATCTTGGAGAACCAAGAAAAAGAACTTAAAGAGTCAAAACAGTTTTTATCTGAGGCAGAAATGTCCACAGCTGATGCTGTTGCGAATTGGGATCCAGTTCTGATCTCTTTAGTTCGTAGGTCTATGCCTAACTTAATGGCGTATGACATTTGTGGTGTGCAACCAATGAGTGGCCCCACAGGACTTATTTTTGCAATGAAAGCAAGAATGGGTGAAGGTGCAACAGGTACAGCCGAAGCACTTTTTGATGAAGCTGACACACAAGATGGTGGTTATGCTGCTGCAGCTCAAGCCGGTGCAGAGCCAGGTGTCTTAAATGATTCAGGTGCAACTGCTCCAGTAACCTCTGATGCAGCTATTCCTGACATTTGGGGTATAAACACCGCTGGTGATTATAACGTAAAAGGTGCCGCAACTACTGCTGCTGGTGAAGCATTAGGTTCTAGTCCAGCATTCCAAGACATGGGATTCACCATTGAGAAAGCAACAGTTACCGCAAGGACACGTGCCCTGCGTGCTGCTTACACAATGGAACTCGCACAAGACTTGAAAGCAATTCATGGTCTGGATGCAGAATCCGAATTGTCAAACATTCTTAGTACAGAAATTCTTGCTGAGATCAATCGTGAGGTAGTTCGTACCATTTATGTAACAGCAAAAGAAGGTTCTCAAACCTCAGCTGACCCAGGCATTTTCAATCTTGATACAGACTCTAATGGTCGTTGGTCAGTTGAAAAATTCAAAGGCCTGATGTTCCAAATCGAGCGTGATTGTAACGATATTGGAATCCTAACTCGCAGAGGAAAAGGAAATATCCTTGTTGCTTCTGCTGATGTTGCTTCTGCATTGTCAATGGCTGGTGTCCTTGATATAGGTGGAGGAGCTAATGGTTCAGGCAACATGAATGTTGATCCTAGTCCAGAAGGAAGTACTTTCGCAGGAACAATTAATGGTCGTATTAAAGTTTATGTCGATCCTTATAACTCCGTTGTAAGTGCAAGTGCTGCAAATAACTGGTATGTTGCTGGTTATCGTGGTTCTAATGCTTATGATGCAGGACTGTTCTATTGCCCATACGTTCCGTTGCAAATGGTTCGTGCGGTATCAGAAACAACTTTCCAACCTCGAATTGCATTTAAGACTCGTTATGGAATGGCAGTTAATCCAATGTCTGAGACATCGGCTGCAATTTCAGCTGCGTCACAACCATTCACTCCAAGTAGTAACACCTACTACCGCAGAGTGCGTGTAAGTAATTTGATGTAATCTATATCTTAGAGGGGAAGAATAGTCTTTCCCCTCTATCCCCTTTATTATAATAAACCCTAACGGAGAAATATATGTTAGATAAAGTCTCAGGGTGGATTAAATCTTTAACTGAAGTAGGTTTAGGGCTTATCGCCTTAGGTGTTGTACTCCAAATTTTATTTGGTGCAGCTATTCCATTTATGCCTATGGATGTGGTCGGTTCAGTAGTTGCTCTTGTTAAAGAGTTAGGATCTGAAGGACTTGTCGGATTAGTCGCCATATGGGTGCTTTGGGGAATATACTCTAAATAATAACCCCAATTTGTTAATATAGGGGGGGATGGACTCTCCCCTATTCCACTCTTTTCCCACCATTATAAATACTAGTGAAAGGTAATTTATGGCCGATACTAGTCAACCCGAAGTACAAGATTACGCAACTGGAACTCAATGGAGACTTGCGTTTAATCGACTCCCCAAAACAACTTGGTTTTGCACAGCTGCAAATATTCCAGGCATATCTTTAGGTGAAGCATCATATCCAACACCTATGTTAGATACATTTGTTACAGGAGATAAACTTACCTTTGAAACATTAAATATAACTTTTATAGTAGATGAAGAACTTCAAAATTATAGAGAGTTGTGGGATTGGATGGTAGGAATTGGTGCTCCAGTTAGTCATGACCAATGGGCTACTATATTAACTAAAGGAGATGGTGCTGTTAGACAATTTGGTGGAGATGATGCTGATCCTAGAACAAAACCTACTTACGAAGAATCTAATTTATATTCAGATGCAACTCTAATAGTGTATAGTTCTAAAAATAAACCAAAAGTGGAAGTTAAATTTAAAAATATGTTTCCTACATCTTTGTCATCATTAGAATATTCTCAAGAATTGACTGATGTAGAATATTTTCATGCTACAGCAAGCTTCAGGTATCTTTATTATGAGTTTGAAACTTCAACTTGATAAATACTCGTTAGTAACCCTGACAAGTTTTTGAAACAGGTGAGTCCACTTGATTTGACTGTGTGACAATATATAGCTTTGTGTCAGGGTTACTTTTATCTTGACATTTACATTTTACTATGATATAATAAGTATGACATTAACAGAAATACAAGAGATAGTCCGAAAAGACTTAAAAATAAATGATTTAGAATTAGATATTGAATCCTTACGAATCCCTTCTTTACATTCAAAATACCTTCAATTACTTACAGAGAATTCTTTGTTACTTAAAAAGACACAAGGAGAATTAAATGTTCTTAAAAGAGATAAGTGGATATTTTATACAGGGAAGGCTACTGATGAAATTTATAAAGAGAAAGGCTCCTTTGATGTTAAACTGCACACAAAAGATGACCAAAAAACTTTTATTGAAGCAGATAATGAATATCGTGAATTAAAGGGAAAAGTCGAATACTATGAAACTGTAGTGGAGTATCTACAAGAGATTGTAAAATCGATCAGTAATCGTTCTTTTCAAATAAAAAATGCAATTGAGTGGAGAAAATTCGAGGCCGGAATATAATATTATCATTCACAAGAAAAACGAAGTCTATTTACAAATAGATTGTGAAAGAAGTATTGCAAAAGAATTAAATGAATATTTTAGTTTCGATGTTCCTGACGCTAAATTTATGCCGAGCTTCAGGAATAGAATGTGGGATGGTAAGATTCGTTTGTTCGATATAAGAAATAATCAACTTTATGTTGGACTAACAGACTATATCCATAAATTTGCAACTTCAAAAAAATATACCGTTAGTGGCGGCAATAAATCTCAACTGGAAATTGATAATAATACCGTAATATCTTTCATAGATGGTTTAAAAAGTACGGTGAAAATTAGAGACTATCAGTTGGATGCAGTACAACATTCTATCCGTAATAGCCGTTGTATTCTTGTCAGTCCTACCGCTAGTGGAAAAAGTTTTATTATTTACACTTTGATACGTTATTATCAACAAATTCTAAACAATTCACATATTCTATTATTAGTACCAAGATCCTCATTAGTAGAACAGATGTATACTGATTTTCAAGATTACGGCTGGAATTCTGAAAAATACTGTCATCGCATTTATGCAGGAAAAGAAAAAACCTCACCAAAATTGGTACACATCTCTACATGGCAATCTATATATCAACAACCAAAGAAATATTTTGACAAATTTCAAGTGATATTTGGTGATGAAGTCCACACCTTTACAGCAAAATCCCTCAAGACAATCATGCATAAGACTACAGGCTGCCAGTATAAGTTTGGCCTAACAGGTACACTTTCTGACTCTGAAAGTCATCATTTGGTACTGGAAGGGCTATTTGGCTCCGCAAAACAAGTCACTACAACAAAGAAACTCATAGATAAAAAACAGATAGCAGATTTAAAAATTGTTGCAATTGTCTTGACTTATTCAAAAAAAGAGTGTATAATAAGAGACTATAATAAAGAAATAAAATTTATAACTGAACATCCACAAAGAAATAACTTAATTAGAAATTTATGCGTTGATCTAGAAGGAAATACCCTAGTTCTTTTTTCGTTAATTAAACATGGAAGGTTGTTACACGAATTAATACAGGAGAAAATAGATGTCAGTTCTAGGAAGGCTTTTTTTGTATATGGAGGAACAGACTCCGAAACAAGAGAAGAAATCAGAAGAATCGTTGAAACAGAACGAGATGCCATTGTGGTCGCCAGTTTTGGTGTATTTAGTACTGGCATCAATATTCGGAATCTTCATAATCTCATTTTCGCTAGTCCTTATAAAAGTCGTATCCGAAATCTACAGTCGATAGGCCGGGGATTACGGACACACGAAAGTAAAGAGGCTGGTGCAAAATTGTATGATATTGCCGATAATTTTAATAACAACAACCATACGTTGAAGCATTTTGTTAAACGTATAGGTATTTACAATCAAGAAGAGTTTGATTATGAAATACACAAGGTTAATTTATCTTAAAAACTATTATGGAAAAGGAAAAAAAAGTACATTATGTCGATAACAAAGTATTTTTTGCAGAAATGGAAAAGTGGAAAACAGAGATTGAAGAATCAGATGAGGTCGATGATTTACCACCAATGGTCACAGAATATATGGGCGAATGTTTTTATAAAATTGCAACCCATTTATCGTACAGACCCAATTTTATTAATTATACCTATCGTGAGGAAATGATAGGGGATGGTATAGAAAATTGTATTAGATATGCAAAGAATTTTAATCCAGAGAAATCTAAAAATCCATTTGCATATTTTACACAAATTATATATTATGCTTTCATTCGTAGAATAACGAAGGAAAAGAAACAGTCAGCCATCAAACAAAAGATCATTGATAACACTTCAATGAAAACTTATGATGTGATGGAGGGCGATGATGATATTTATGAAAATACTTACATAGAATTTTTGCGTGACAATTTAGACGAGCAAGAAGTACCAAAAACAAAACGAAAACGATCCAAAAAAGGAATCGAACATTTTATAGAGGAAAATAACTATGACCAAATTTGAATCATATGTAACAAATGTTGAAAATTTAATTAAAACTTATACTAAAAATCTACCTATTGTAGATTTAGAAGAAATCGACAAAACGATTGAAGATTCTCCAGCAGGTTGTGGGAAACTTTGGTTAGAAGATTTTGTTGATAGTGTGGCCTCAGATAAGAAACTTCATGACTAAAATTGCAATACTGACCGATACACATTTTGGTGCAAGGTCAGATAGTTTGATTTTCAATGAATTCTTTTATGACTTCTATGAGAATCAATTCTTCCCATACGTTAAATCCCATCCAGAAATTACTACTTTTCTACATCTTGGAGATTGTCTAGACCGTAGAAAATATATTAATTATAAGATTGCAAAGGATTTCAGAGAACGATTCATTAGAGGATTGGATGAACTGAATATCCCTTGCCATTTTATTGTTGGTAATCATGACATATATTATAAAAATACCCTTGAGGTGAATTGTTATAATGAATTGGCACTTCCAGAAAGGTCAGGGGTTTATGATGAACCTACTATAGTTACTATAGATGGGTATGATGTTGCAATTATTCCATGGCTCACTACAGATAATGAAAATCAAGTTTATGATCTTACACATGAGCCTGGAGTACAAGTTGCATTTGGACATTTGGAAATATCTGGATTTGAAATGCACTCAGGGGTTATGAGTCAAATTGGTATCAGTAGTTCTGTTTTCAAAAAGTTTGACATGGTAATGTCTGGACACTTTCATAAAAGGTCTAATGATGGACATATATATTATCTTGGATGTCCATATCAAATGTCATGGGCTGATGCAAACGATATTAAAGGGTTTCATGTGTTTGATATAGAAACTAGGGAACTGGAATTTATACCAAATGAAAAACATATCTTTGAGAAAATTCATTACAATGATAAGACAACAGTTTATAAGGATGAGGAGGTATCACAGTATGACCAAAAGTTTGTAAAGGTGTTTGTAGAACATAGAGATGACTATTATGAATTTGATAAGTTTTTGGATAGGTTATATAATGAAATATCAGTACACGATCTCAAAGTAATAGAAGATTTTTCAGATCTTAGTGTAGATTTTGTTTCAGATGATATTGTTAAGGAAGCTCAGGATACATTATCTTTGTTGGACAAATATGTTGAAGATATAGACACCAATCTTGATAAGGGGAGAATAAAAAGTAAATTAAAGTCATTATATATTGAAGCTGGTGATATAGAAATATGATAAATTTTAAGTATGTGAAGTGGAAGAATTTCCTTGCAACAGGAAATATCCCTTCATCTGTGATATTAGATAAATCTGTTACTACATTGGTAATAGGTGAAAATGGTGCAGGAAAAAGTACTGTACTTGATGCACTTTGTTTTGTATTATTTGGAAAAGCATATAGACCGATTAAGAAGGCTCAACTAGTCAACTCTATAAATCAAAGAGATTGTGAAGTTGAGATAGAGTTTCAAATAGGCACAAACCAATTTAAGGTTATTCGTGGTATCAAACCTAATACTTTCCAGATATGGAGGAATGGTAAGGAATTAGACCAAGAAGCCCATTCCAAAGATTTCCAGAAAATCCTAGAAGATCAGATTTTGAAACTGAACTACAGGTCATTTACTCAGGTGGTGATATTAGGTTCTTCCTGTTTTATACCTTTTATGCAACTTCCTACAAGTCATCGTAGGGAAGTTGTTGAGGATATACTAGACATCAAAATATTTTCAGTTATGAATATGCTCCTTAAACAGAATTACAAAATGGTGCAGACAGAACTAACTGAATTATCAGTAGAAGATAGACTACATAAGAATAATAAACAACTTCAAGAAAAACATTTTAATAATATTGAAGAAATATCAACCCAGAGGATTGAAGCCTTAAACAAAGAAAAAGAAAATTATCAGAACGATTTAGCCAATAAACAAGCCAAAGTAAGTGATTTGGAAGAAAAAATAACAACCCTAATCTCCGCAGGTGGTGAATATGATAAGATGACTACCTTAAAAATTTTGATGGAGTCTAAAAAAACATCTACTGAGAAGAAAATAGAATTCTTCAATGAGAAAGATAGCTGTGATGTTTGTGAACAACCAATTGAACAATCATTTAAAGATGTTAGAGTAGGAGAGTTAGAAACTAAACTTAGTGAATATGATGTTGCTCTTGGACAGATGATGACTAGATTGGATAAAATGGAGTCCAGTATTCAAAAGATGAGTGAACATTCCAGACTTATAGATATACTTAAATCTGAGATAAAGAGTGTCACAGGACTCTTAGAGCGGTGTCAGAACGATTTAAATGCTTTAAATAAGGAAAAGGATAAGACTGATGAGCTGAAAAAACAAATTGAAGAACTTAATGTTAAAATTCAAGAAGTTGATGTTAGGATAAAGGATTTGAAACAGGAAAACTTTTATCTTGATATTTGCAAGAATTTGTTACATGATACAGGGATAAAATCGAAGATTATCAAGCAATATCTCCCTGTGATGAACCAAACTATCCAGAAGTATTTGGGAGTTCTGGATTTTTATATTAACTTTACCCTTAATGAACAGTTTGAGGAAACAATCAAATCACGATACCGTGATGATTTCTCATACGCATCTTTTTCAGAAGGTGAGAAGATGAGAATTGATTTGGCCTTGATGTTCACTTGGAGAGAGATTGCAAGGTTGAAAAATTCCACCAATACCAATCTTCTCATTATTGATGAAATTTTCGATTCCAGCTTAGATGCAACTGGAACTGATGATTTTTTAAAGATTCTCAACAGTCTTGAGAGTCAAAATATCTTTGTGATTTCACACAAAGGCGATGTGATGTTTGACAAATTTAACAGTATTATTAAGTTTGAGAAACAGAAAAACTTTAGTAAAATGATAGAACCATGATATACACATTATTAGAACCGAAACACCCATTACTACATTCACCACTTCCTGTAATAACAGCAGAAACAGAACCAGAGAGTAGGAAAGAGATTTTAGACAATATGATAGAATCTATGCAACATTATGGAGGAATAGGACTATCAGCAAACCAAGTTGGAATAGCCCTGCGTATGTTTGTATTTGGTGATAGTAAAAATTATGTACCATGTTTTAATCCAAAGATTTTAGAATATGGTGGGCCTGAGATGCCAATAGAAGAAGGATGTTTGACATATCCCGGCTTGTTTGTAAAGATATACAGACCAGATTGGATTGTTGCAGAGTGGGAAGATGAGAATCGGGAACTTCATAAGGAAAATTTCACAGAATTGCAGTCTAGAGTATTTCAACACGAATATGACCACATGGAAGGTATTGACTTTCGATCTCGAGCTGGAAGAATATCTTTAGACATTGCACAGAGAAAAGTGAAGAGAGCTCAAAGAAAAATGAAAAAAATGGCAGAAAATAAATAAATGCCTTGACTTTTTTTTCAGAATTTGAGATAATAGTAGTGAAAGATGGGAAAAGGTTTCCTATCTATAACCCAAATGAGAATATATTATGAGAAATGAAATTGAAAAAGTCCTAGAGGCTATGAGAGAAGATTATTGTAGATGGTCTAGGGCAGGTTCAGGTGGATCATCTGAAATTAAAACTGAAATGGAAGAAAATTATTGTAATGGACTTGAAGTTACTGAAGGAAATCGTTACTGGAAAATTGTTGGTAGTAATGGTGGTGGTTCTTCAAGGTCAGTCAAAGGTTTTATCTGTAAGGCCGGTGACAAGAAATTCCGTGAAGGAGATATGTTAAAAGCTGCTGGTTGGGCTGCTCCTGCAAGAAACTTTGCAAGAGGAAACGTGCTTGATGGTGCAGGAGTTGATAATGTTCGTTGGACAGGAATAGGATAATATGACACACAAAGAATATTTACGAAAAGTCAGAACCATAGAATTTAAAGTTCATGGTGAAGATAAAGAAGAAGCTCTTGCAGCTTTGGAAAAAGAACGAATGGAATATTTGGAGAACCATTTAGATATAGATTTTATAGAAGCTATGGATGATGGTAGTTATAATGAAGAACTTGAAGAAGAATATGGTAATCTTTTTTGAAAAAACTTCATTTTTAACTTGACAAATTTTTTCTAATTTGATATAATATAAGTAAAGAGTGAGAAAAGTTTTCACTCAATCCCTAAAACAATCCCTAAAAAACTTAAAATGGAAACAGTAAACAAGGATGCAAAATCTCTGCTTGCAAAGATGTTGGCAACTGAGAACATTCATGTCGTACATAAGAATATGCCTACTGCATATTTCGATACTAAGAATCGTGAATTAGGTTTACCGATTCTGAAGGAAATGACAGGTGATATTTATGATATGATGTGTCTGCATGAGGTTGGTCACGCTCTTTGGACTGATAATGATGAATGGATGGCAATTGTCAAAAAAGATAATGATGATGATCTTCCTAAGTCATTTATCAATATTACTGAAGATGTTCGGATTGAAAGAAAAATTAAAGCTAAATACCCTGGCGGTGTGAAATCCTTTTTGAAAGGATATTCTAAACTGTACAAGGATAATTTTTTTGGTACTGCTGGTCGAGATTATGAGTCTATGAACCTTGCAGACAAAATTAATCTTCACGCAAAAGTTGGTTCAATTACAGGAATTACTTTTAATGAGGAAGAGACTGCAATTTACGATAAGTGTAAAAGTGCAGTAACTTTTGCCCATGCAGTTGAGGCCGCAAGAGACTTGTATGAATACTGTAAGGAACACCAAGAAGATTTTGAAGATATGGATGATTTTCATTCATCTATGTGGGAAGAGTCTGAAGATGGTGAAGAAATGGAAGTTGAAAGATATGAGTCATCTGGTGATTCTGAGGAGTCTGAAGGTGAAGATTCTGAAGGTGAAGATTCTGAAAAAGAAGATTGTACTGCACCAGTTGATTCCTGTGAAGATGGTGAAAGTGGAGAAGATGGAGAAGAAGGTAAAGAAAAAGAAGGTTCTGGAAATTCTGATTCAGAAGGTGAAGAAACTGAAAAAGAAGCTAATAGTGGTAAAACTGGTGGATTAGGTGGAATGACCAATCCTATTCAAGCTGAAACAGTTCTGGAATGGGAAAACCGTAAAGAAGATTTAAACGATGACTCTGGAAGAGATTACTGGTATGCAAATGTTCCAGAATCTAATTTAGATTCCATTATCAACTACAAAGATTGTTTGAAAGACCTCAAAGATTGGTATGAAGATGGTGGAATTGGAAGTTATAGTAATCGTTGGACTGAAGAAGGAGAAGCTAAAAATTATGCCGATGCTTGGATGGAGGCTGGATATAAGTATGCAACCAAAATTGAAAAAGATTCAATGCGAACAGTCAATTACCTTTTGAAAGAATTTGAAATGAAGAAGTCTGCTGACTCATATCAGAGGGCATCCATTGCAAAAACTGGTGTTCTGGATATGATGAAAATGCACTCTTACAAATATAATGAAGATGTGTTTAAGAGAATTAGTATCACGCCTGGAGATAAGAATCATGGTTTGGTAATGTTTCTTGATTGGTCTGCATCAATGGCACATCAACATCACGATTGTTTCAAACAGTTGCTTCAGATTGTTTGGTTCTGTAACAGGGCTGGAATCAAGTTTGAAGTTTATGCGTTTACCGATAGTGGTTGGGATATTTTAGGAAAAGAAGATAATCACTCAAGAAGGATGAGTGAAAGTCCTAAAGATTCTCCTACTTGGAATTTTAAAAGACATGATGTTCTTCTTGGAAATCACTTGTTATTTAATATATTTTCAGATAGAATGTCAAAACAAGAATTGAAAAAGATGGTTTATTACTTGACTATGATAACACTTTCAATTTCTGCAAGTCGTGGATATGGTCGAAATTGGGAAGATGGTTGGAAGAATGAAATTACGGAATATCTTCCAGAAGAACATATGGATTATGCTAAATATAATGCAATTCTTCCTATTCCAGATGCATGGCATTTGGGTGGAACACCATTAAACGGAGCTATTGTCAATGCAATGAAATTCATTCCTATGTATAGAAATAAAAATAATATCCAGAAATTAAATATTGTTTTCATTACGGATGGTGCTTCTAATGATAGTAGTAATCGTAGAATGGGAGATGATGGAATGAGTGAATATCCAAATGGAAAAGAAAAAGTAGTATACTCTGACCCTGTAACTAGAAAATCATATAATCGTGTAGAATATCGCAGTTATAATCAAAGAACTACTACACTTCTTTTGAAAATGTTGAAAGATAGAGTAAAATGTAATGTAGTTGGATTTTTTCTTGCTGCTTCTGGAAATGGGAGAGTTTCAAATCATGATTTGATGTATGTGTTTCCTAATCAAGATATGAAAATGCTCCGTAAAACTCTCAGAAAAGATAAAGTTTTAGTTAGTGAAACTCAAGGATATGATGAATATTACTTTGTGGCCGGTGGTTCTAGTTTGAAAATTGATGATGGTGAACTTGATGTCAATGGTGATATGACCAGAGGAAAGATGGCAAAAGGATTTACAAATTACATGAAAGGAAAAGTAGTAAATCGTGTACTTCTCAACAAATTTGTTGATCAAGTTGCATAAAGTGCCATTTTTGCCTTGACTTTTCTTTGGGAATTTGAGATAATAGTAGTGTAAAGTGAAAGAAGGAAATGGTTTCCTTCTATTTTTGATAACTCCGTTTGGAGAATATATTATGTATACTGTGAAACAAAAAGAAAGTTTGGATGCGTTTCGAGCTTTCGTAGGTACAGAAACTTTTTCTAGAGCAGAATATAAAGAGTTTGCTGAAAAGGCTTCTGAACTTGGAGTAATAAAACCCCGATTTTTAATTAAGGGTAAAAATGCTGTTGAAAGGATTAGTCGTGGAAATTATAAATTTCCATCAGAAGGGAATGTTCCCTTAGAAGTTGTAGTTAAAAAATTACGAGAGGAAACATCCTCAGCAACTTCTGTTCCAGATACAGTAACCAATTTAATGATGTCAACTGATATTGAAAAAATGGTTCCCGAAAAGTTTGAAGGTTTTGTTTCTTGGGGCTACTTTAAAGAGATAAAATCGATAATTCGTTCCAAGATGTTTTACCCAATATTTGTTACTGGATTGTCTGGTAATGGTAAGACTTTGAATGTACAAGAGGCGTGTGCCGAACTTAATCGTGAGTGTGTCAGGGTAAACGTAACCATTGAAACTGATGAAGATGACCTTATTGGTGGTTTTCGTTTGGTGGATGGTGAAACCAAGTTTAACTTGGGGCCAGTTGCGATTGCGATGGAACGTGGTGCAGTTTTACTTCTGGATGAGGTTGACCTTGCATCAAACAAAATTATGTGTCTACAACCAGTACTGGAAGGTAACGGAATTTACATTAAGAAAATTAACCGTTACATCAAACCAGCTAAAGGTTTCACAGTTATTGCAACTGCGAACACTAAGGGTCGTGGAAGTGATGATGGTAAGTTTATTGGTACTAACATACTGAACGAGGCATTCCTTGAAAGATTTCCTATCACAATGGAACAACCTTATCCTGCTCTGGCAGTTGAGAAGAAAATCGTTCTTGGTTCAATGGCCAAATATGGTAAAGTTGATGAAGATTTTGCTGAGAAATTGGTAACGTGGGCAGAGGTTATTCGTAAGACTTATTTTGAAGGTGCAGTTGATGAACTGATTTCAACTCGCAGACTTGACCACATTGTCAAGGCATTTACAATCTTCAAAGATAAACTGAAGTCAATCGAAATGTGTACTAACCGTTTTGATGAAGATACAAAAACCTCATTCCTTGACCTCTACTCTAAAGTAGATGCAGGGGTTGACCTTGATGAAGAAGTTTCTGAGGAAGAAGATGAGGAAAAAGAGGAATCTACAGAGGATATGCCTTACTAATGAGTATAAATAATTCTAGGAGTCAGGGAAATGGTTTCCTGGCTCCTATTATTGTATCCGCCGCTTAGGGGATACGCTTTTATTAATCTTGCTTACAAAAGGAGATACTATGGTTACGCAAGCATTAACACAATTCGATCCATTTCGGATCGCAAAATTCGGAGTAGGATTTGATTCCATGTTGGATAGAATTCAATCCGATTTCTTCTCTGATTCCTTTCAAGGAACTCAGAACTTTCCCCCATATAATATTATAAAACGTGATGAAATCACATATGATATTGAAATGGCTGTTGCTGGATTTTCAGAAGATGATCTGAAAATTGAGTATGCAGATAACACTTTAACAGTAAAATCTGTAGATCAGAATCCTTTTAAAGAGGACAAGAAAGCTGATGAAACAGATTTCGTACATCGTGGAATTGCTGTAAGGCAATTTTCTCGCCAATTTTCTTTGGCAGATGATGTTATTGTTACAGGAGCAAAACTAAAGAACGGTATGCTTTCTATCGGTATGGAAAAAGTAATTCCAGAAGGTAAAAAGAAACGTACTATAGAAATTGCTTCTTAGTAATCATAGGGGGCGAAAGCCCCCTTTTATATTATAATTATATTATGTTAAGTTAAAAAAGGTGAATGTTGAAAAGAATCCACAAGGTAACAGCATCAGAGTTTGTTGCAGAACGCCATTACTCAGCTGTTATGCCCAGCCTAACAAAGTTTTTTCTTGGATATTTTATGTCAGGTGAGATGGTTGGGGTTATTACATTTGGCTGGGGAACGAGGCCAAAACACACAATTCAAAAACTATTTCCTGAGCTCGATACAAAAGATTATTATGAAATTGGTAAGATGTGCATGGATGATGCAATGCCCAGAAATAGTGAATCTCAAATGTTGTCAATGGCAGTCAAGTGGTTAAAAGAAAATACAGACATCAAATATCTTTTCACATGGGCAGATGGTATTGTTGGTAAGCCTGGATATGTGTATCAGGCTGCAAACTTTCTGTATGGTGGATATTCCATAACAGACATTTACGTTACCGAAACTGGTGAGAAAGTACATCCAAGAACCCTACAGGGACAACTACCGAATGAAGAAGGTTTGAAGTATGGACATAGACCAAACTTTGAGCAACTGAGAGATTTAAAATTAAGCAGAGTCAAGGGAAAACAATTTAGATACATTTATCCCATGACTAAAAGAGATAGAAGGCATTTAAAAAATTCAACCGTTACATGGGGATTGAACTATCCAAAAGATGTTGATTTAGAATGGACTGTGAAGGGCCCTGGCGAAACAGAATATGTAAAGACTAAAATGATGCCATTTGAAATGTCAAAAGATATAAAGTATAACAAGAAGAATATTAGCAAGTATAGAAGTGAGTCAAATTTAAATCAATTTTTTGAATAAAAAACTTGACTTTTAAAATTTAGTATGGTATAATAAGCTAATACAATAAAAAATGTTTATGAGTTCACCAGAGGGTGAACCAAAACATTAACGACACTTAACATTCTTACAGGAGAATATATGTCAATGATAACAAATAAACGCCCATGTGCGGGCGATTTTCATGTGTCAGCCAAAACAGCTGCTTTCACAGAAAAAAATTTAAAACTACATCTTAGTATTTTTAACAAAGATTACTTTCCAGAGTATTTTACAGATTTTGAACATAAAGGATTAACTTATGTAAGAACCTGTTTGTTAGAAACTACTCAACTTGCTCCAGCTAACTTGTCTGGTGATTTCTATAAACAAAAGTATAGAAATACTAAAAATCCCAAATTTAAACTAATTCAGAATTCAGTAGATATTGAAGGTGTTGATTTACGAAAGAAACCCTTACAGCTAGTTGTAGAATTAGATAAGAATGATAAAATAACTAAAATATTTTATCTTTTCAACGGAAATACTTTTAATGAAGTTTTGGATAAAACACCTATCCAAAATAGAATTTGTGCAATTTACATAAAAAATCATAATTTCTCAATTCCTAATTTAATTGAAATTGGTACAAATCAAAATTCTTTAGAGAAAGAATTTTCAGGAAATAATGATTTTAATTTAGCTGAATCCTTAAAGGAAATCATTGCTGAAGGTGGGTATCCATTATCTAATGGTAAAGATTCTACATTAGATGAAATAACTGAATGGACAGCGAAATTAAAAGCCTCTCTAAATTATATGGGAAATGGTGTTGATATGGATTCTGCAAAAGCAGATGCAATTATTGTAGAAATTCTCAATAAAAAAATTGGGAGAGATTATGCTATTACTGTTACTAATGGAATTCAAGTATTAAAAGAAATGCAGGAAATGGGATATGTTGATACACCAACTGTTAAGTATGGATGTGTTGCTTCTGCATACAAAGGGATATATCCTCATTGTCAAATAATATATTCCCAACATTCAGACCCATCTCAAAAAGGAACACCAGAATTTGTTGATTTTTCTCAAGTGGCATATCATTTAGGGATTCATCTTGGAGCTCCAGATATGTCTAAACCTATAAAGTGGTTTTTTGACCGGGCTCTTACTTTTTGGAGAAGGTGGAAAATTTTAAATAATTTTGTCAATCCATCATTCAAAGATAATTTTGAATTGAAAATTATTGGACTATGGCAACCATTAGAATGTTTGAATCATATTTGGCCACAAAAAACGATAGTTCCGTTTGAGAAAGTTGAAAAATATTTCATCAAAAATCAAAACAATCTTGGTGCTGTTCCATTAACAACTGAAGATAATGATGATATAACTGAAGAAGAATTACTTCTTTTCTCAGAGCAACCAGAGTTGCCTTTTGCAAAACTTAATTAATATTTTAGGGGAGTTTCTGCTCCCCTTTTAACTTGACTTTTGAAATTTATTATGTTATAATACTACATGATTAAATACAAATTTGATGAAAAAGAAATCCTCAAGGAAATCCAGGCGTATGTTGACTCGACATATGAACAACACTATGCAACTGGTAAAATCCAATCTACCGAATTTATACTTGACTCAGGCCATGGCTTAGGGTTTACCATCGGCAATATTCTCAAGTATTCTCAACGATACGGTAAGAAGGATGGATTTAACAAGAAGGACTTATTCAAAGTCATTCATTATGCAATAATTGCTTTATATTTACATAAAGGTGAACATGAAACTAAGTAAA
>VTLG01012433.1_pt1 | contig 17593 bp, 11 predicted proteins | sample 4694571 | NCBI WGS metagenome assembly VTLG01 (sample SAMN12604809, study PRJNA352737) | marine metagenome | biome: ENVO:00000447; feature: ENVO:00000209|ENVO:00000569|ENVO:01000036; material: ENVO:00002151; isolation source: viral sequences binned using virsorter ... | reverse complement strand
ACGTAGGATCATTCGTTGGTGAAACAGCTGAAGACGGTAGAGCTTCTGTAACTGGTATCAACAACAACTACGGTAACTCATCTGACTTCGCTAACAGCTGCGGACTTATCTTCCAGAAGGAAGGAGCCGGTGTTGTAGAGTCAATCGGACCACAGGTTCAGATTACAAGCGGAGACGTGTCAGTGGTATACCAAGGTGATGTGATTCTCGGTAGACTCGCAATGGGAGCAGACTTCTTAAACCCTGCTGCTTGCGTTGAGTTAATCGCTGGTGCTGCTGTCGGATCTACAGGTAATGCTGCATTCGGTACATCATATCCAGCTAACGCTTAATTTTTATTTTTTATACGGGAGCTTCGGCTCCCCTTTTTTATTATGCCTTTTCCAACCACAAATGCGGCTAAAGAGCTGCCAGCTATAAATCATATACTCACATCCTGTGGTCAGGCTCCTGTAACTACACTAGACCAAACCAACCCGGAAGTTGCGATTGCCTATGATACACTGTTACAGGTGTCGAGGGAGGTACAATCTGAAGGATGGACTTTTAACAAGGAGTATCACTACGAATTTAACAAGGATGACAATAATCAGATACTAATACCTAACAATATAATACAAATAAAACTTACAGAAAATGCACAGAACTCACCCTATGCAGCTGTACGTAGACAAGGTAAATTGTATGACAGACAGAATCATACATACGAATGGACATACAGTCCTATCGAATGTGATGTAATCTGGGAGTTTGATTTTATAGATTTACCAGAACCAATACAAAACTACATAAAAGCCAGAGCTGCTACCCTAGTGTCTGGACGTATCGTAGGAGACGACGATCAGTATACACGTCTCAAACAACAAGAAGTAGAAATGAGAGCTATCGCTACCGAGTATGAAACTAGCCAAGGGCAGTTTACTATGTTTGGTCATCCACAAGACGCTCAAAACTTCTACCAAAGCTATCAACCATTTCATGCTTTACAACGATAATGCCAGCAGTTACTCAGCGAGTTGACGATTATCTTGGTGGAGTATCTAGACAATCAGATGATAAGAAACTCCCCGGTCAAGTCGAGGAGTGTATCAATGGCTATCCTGATCCAACCTTCGGTCTTACAAAAAGACCGGGGTTTCAGCATATAGGAAATCTAGGTACTGGCACTACATATGACAACTCTAAGTGGTTCTTTATATCAAGAACTGAAACAGAAAAATATATAGGGTGTATTACACCAGTGCCCTCTGGACAGTCTCAGGGAGCGATTGCAATATGGAACGCTGTAACCTTTGCCGCATGTAATATTACGTACGGTACAGGGGCACAGGCGTACCTTACAGGAACACGTACAGATTATGATGTACTGACTATACAAGATAAATCTATAATTACAAACAAAACTACAACAGTAACTAAAAATGCTGACCCTACATTTAATACTAACAGACAAGGTACTATTAGAATAACTGGTGTATCTAATGACACTACATATAATATAAGTGTAGCTGGTCAAGCTATCACAGCATATACATCACCTAGCAACGCAACATATGATACAGTTTTAACTGAACTTAAAAGTAGAATAGATGGTCTAAACATATCTAACTTAACAGTAACTAAACTTAAAGATAATTTACGTTTAGTACGTACTGGTTCTTCATTTACATTGACTGGTACAGCTGGTGCTTTTGGCAATCAGTTAAATGTGTTTCAAGATCAGGTTGCTACATTAGATGAACTACCAGCTGAAACAGTACATAACCATGTAGTTAAAATTGTTAATGCTGGTGCACTAACTAAAGCATATTATTTAAAATATGTAGCTACTGACGGAACATCTGGTCCCGGTTATTTTGAAGAGACTTTAGCTCCTGACACATCTACAGGACTAAACAATGCTACTATGCCACATGAGTTGGTAAATACAAGTGTTAATAACTTTACATTTCAACGCATAACATATGATGCTAGAGCTGTAGGTGATGATGATACTAATGCTCATCCATCATTTGTAGGAAAAAAGCTAACTCAATCTTTCTTTCATAACAACAGACTTGGGTTCTTATCTGGTGATACAGTATCCATGAGTCAGTCAGCTAAGTTTTTTGATTTTTACCATACATCCGCACAGACTATAACAGCTGCTGATCCTATAGATCTTAGTGCTAGTACGGTTAAGCCGGTTGCACTTCATAGTGTACTACCGTCTACTCAAGGTTTAGTATTGTTTAGTGCTAATCAACAGTTTCTTATGGGATCTAGTGATGGTATTCTAACACCAACTAAAACTGTTATACGTACGATAGCTAACTATGAAATGGATACGATTATTGATCCTGTTGATACTGGTACAACAATCAACTTTATTAGTAAGACACCTAGTTATACTAGAGTCTTCGCTATGGTCACACGTGGAGAAAACGAAAACCCACAGGTAGCTGACATTGGTAGGATTGTAAGTGAATGGATACCAGCTACAGTTGATACATTAATCGCTAGTGCCCAGAACCAATTTATTGCGTTCTCAGGACAGAGCACACGATACATATATTTGTTTAGACAGTATGCAGAAGGTAAAGATATTAAGTTACAAACATGGTTTAACTGGGAAGCACCCGGTACAGTACAAACTATAGCAACAGATTCTGATGAATTTTTTGCTGTAACAAAACAGGGCGGACAGTTTACACTCAGTAAAGCTAGCTTAAGTCAGAGTCCTGACGACGCTATTATAGTTAACAACGATGGTCAAAGACTAAATCCATGTATAGATTTGTATGCTACAGCTAGCTCTGTTACATATGACACAGCTGGTAACTTTAGTAAATGTTTTATACCATACAATGATGCTACTAACTTGACACCTGTCATAGTTATTAAAGGTACTACAGCTACAGGTCAATTTATTGAATCTGGATTTACTATATCTCCAGAACGTGTAGTTGAAAGTGGTAATACATATTTTAAAGTACCATTTAAAAACTTGACAAGTATAGCTAGTGATGTTATAGTAGGTTATAAATATGACTTTGATATTATTTTACCTAAAACATACTACAAAGTAGATGATGAAATGACACGCAGTGACTTTACTGCTAATCTTACAATAGCTCGCATGAAATTTGCTGTAGGATTGTCAGGTCTTATGTCCTTTAAACTAAAATCTAAAGGTATACGTCAAGGTAAAAAAGAATATACAGGCGATGGATCTACTACGGTGTATAGCTGGATTAACGAAGATATAAATTATATAGATGATGACCAGATAAAGGTAACAATAAACAATGTAGAAACTACAGCGTTTACAATAGATAGGACTGGTTCTGTACCTAAGATTACATTTAGTTCTGCACCAGCAGATAAATCTACTATACTCATATTTATTGATGAGTGGTACAATCTAAATCCTGTTATCATGGCTGACCAGTACCTAGCTAACGATATACCTATATCAGATCATACTATATTTACATTACCTATACATCAAAAAACAGATAACTTTACACTAAGATTATTTAATGACTCACCGTTCCCTGTCTCTCTAAACTCTATGATGTGGGAAGGAATATACTCACCTAGATTTTACAGGAGGACTTGATGGTATTACCATATATAATAGGCGGAGTTGTTGGTTTATATGGAGCCAAGAAACAAGCCGATGCAGCTAGAGATGCACAGCGAGCTAACAACGAGGCAGCTGATGCACAGTATAGATACAATGTACAGCGATGGGAAATGGACAAGCAGAAGATGCTTGCCGATCGTGACTACAAAGTAAAAGAAATAGAAGAAAGAGCTAGACAGGAAGGACAACTAGCTGCTTTCAAAGATGCAACAAACGCTAGACAATATAATTATCAGCTACAGATACGTAACTCGCAGCAAGATACAAACGAACGTATGTTTGCTAAGTCTAACAAAATCTACCAAGATCAGTTAGGTCTTAACGCCTTGCAAGAACGTAATGCTAGACAAGATGAACGTCAGCAATTACAAGAGATACAAGCTGAAAAAAGATATGAGAAAAACACAGCCTATATAGACGGAATCCTCGCTGAAGGTGAGATACGTGCAAGAGGTCAAACAGGTAGATCAGTACAAAAAGCTAGAAGTGTGCAAACATTAAAAACAGCTACAGCTCTGACTCTACTTAATCTATCTTTGGATAACGCTACGGCTGCATCACAAAATGCAATTAAAAATATTAGAACAGATCGAACAGTAGCTGATTTAAATGCTTACGCAGCTCAGATGTTAGATCCCGGTGAATTGCCAATGCCACTTGAGCCACTAGCTACACCACAAGCAACCTTTATGTATCCACGGGTATATCAAGATTATGACTTTGGTCCTGAACCAATACAAGGAGCTATGATATCTCCTAGTTCAGCAGCAGCACAAGTATGGGGTTCTAGTCTTACAAGTCTAGCCGGAACAGCATCGAATATAATTAAAGGATTCAACGACTAATGGTACGAAGAACAGAAAAGCCACAACGCTACGGCAAGGGTGGTAGGTTCGGTGGTTCACAAATCTCCAGAGCTGGCATAAGTGCCATAGAACAGCAAGGGAGAATCACTACCGAAGCAATAAGAGAGCAAGCTCGCCAACAGCGTGAGATTGACAACATGCAGATAAAAGGTTTTGAAAGAAAGAATAAGTTAGAGCAAGACAACGCTAAAGAATTATATACTCTAGAAGTTGATGCACCTTATAAGGCTCGTATGAACGCATTAAAAACTAATGCTGATACTGAGATTAAAAACTTACAACGTGAAGAAGCAGAGTATAGAAGACTAGCTAATGTGTGGGGTAAGCTTACCCCCTCTCTAGCTACATCCTTTCAAGATCTAGCATTAAATACAAAAGACTTAATACAAACTAAGACTGGTAGAAATTATTTTAATCAAATCTTAGGTGATGGTTCGTTAGATAAAATGCTTTATACCTACAATCGAGTAGAGGAAAAGTCTAACGCTTTGGATGATGCTGCTAATGAACAGTCTAAAAAAGTTGATGGATTAATACAAGGAGATCTAGAGCAAGAACAAGAGTTTGATTATTTAAACGAAGCAATCAAAACTAATAACCCAGTTGTTAGAAAGTTAGTAGCAAAGTATGTCATTGATAACTTTGACAGCATTATGGAAGATAGGCTGGCTAACTATGAGAATAATATTGATAAGTATACTGCTACTGAATTTTACCAGTTACAAGCTCAAGATATATTAAGGCGGACTGGTATTAGTCCTAACTCTAAACAAGGGTTAGAGATAATGCAGAAGTTTACTAACAAAGGTTTAAGTAAAGAATCTCAGTTATCACTTGAGCAGAAGTGGATGAATGGTACAGATATTATTAACAAAGGTTTGGACCAGATGGAAGTTTACCATAAAGATGGTAACTATAAAAATGCCAATGCTCAATGGAAGATTATACAAAACAATGTAAACGCATTACCTGTTAAAGGTCCAGACGGTGTATACAGAAGAAAGTTAAGCACTAACAGAGGTGAAGAGTTTATATCATGGGCAGAAGATCAAGTAGCAGATGCTAGATTTCTAAACAAAGGAGAAGCTGGATATATGTTTGCTGAAAAAATTTTATTAGGCATAGACGAGAACAATCCGGATGGATATGAAATTGTTAATGCCAAAGGTAATAAAAATGCTAAACATAATAAAATCTCAGGTAAAAATCCTAACTACAGAATTAGACTTCGTGATGCATGGGAAGCAGCAGACTCAGCCAATACTACAAATATCGAACATGTAAATGATCGTAGGTTACAAGCTGAAGCTATCGTATATAAAGATAGAATCAACGATAAGTATGAAGATGGTAGCTCTTACTATGTAGATAAAAATGGACGGATTAAAGATGTCTTTTGGTCTGATTGGAAAGCAGCTAATGGTAATAAATATGCTAGACAGTATCTAGCTGGAATGATAGGCTTTGCTGCTGGTGACGTAGACACTGGTACACTTAACTCAAACTTAGTTCAAGCTCTTAGACAGGGTAGAGACTTAGAAACTTATATGATATGGGCTTCATCTTACTCTGATGAAAAACAAAACATAGGTTTTATTACACAAGGTTTACAAGAACTAGCTTCAAGTTTTGGAGTAGAGCCTAACAGGCTTGATAATGTATTAGCAGAACAGATGAAATCTACTGTTAATAAAGTTATGGAAGCTGACTCACTTGAATCAGTACTAGATCCATCTGGACAGCATAAAGCTAGACAGATAGCTGGTGCATATATTTACTTATATAATAGTCCAGAAAATACTGGTACAACAGTTGCAGAAAAGAAAAGCAACGCTAGAGCAGCACTTAATGAGATGCTTGGTATAAGTAACAAAACTGGCGAAGTTATAAAGTTTGATGCTGACGGTTATCGTGGTACTGGTGAGTTTAGACAGAAGCGTACAAAGTCAGGAAAAGTTATTTTTGTTAGAGATGCTGGTGTAACATATAATGGTACAACATCTATCGAAATCAACGATGCTTTAACTAATAGATTTGGTGCTGACTTAACAGGTGATTCTAAAAAAGAAGCTCTAAAAACATTAGTAAGCGATCAAATAACAAAAGAAAAAATAAGTGATATAGATCTATTTAATTTTTTAAATAATAAACCACATAATGATAGTTTTTTAAATCATCTTGAAAACGATTTATTAGGTAATATACCTCCTAACAAATTTAAGAATGAAATAAAAGATAGTTATAGTGAACTCGCTAGTAATATTTTAGCTAAAGCTTCTAACCCAGCAAACAAAAAATCTCAGGACAAAGCGTTACAATGGGGTGCTGCTGAGTGGTGTGAATCAGCTTTAGGTCCTAATGCTAGCGAAGTCTATGGTAAAAACTTAGATCGACAAGCTTTTGCTGTGTGTATGCAAAATTTAAAAACTCAAGCAGAAGCACAGAATGTGCCATTATATCAACTTGTAATAAACCCCGAACTATTTAACAGACTTGTACAACCATGAATGAAGAAGAACAAATAGCTAGCTCGGGTTTTATAGATACAAACCCTTATCCTGACGAGGAGCAGCTAAAAACTATAGAAGGTAAACCTGTATATGCTGCTCCTTTTGGATATAAATTTGGTAACAGTTCTGTAGACTTAAATGTCAAAGAGAACCACGATACTATGAAGGATGAGTATAACGCATATTGGAACTTACCAAGAGGAGAAGAAAAAGATAAAGCACGAGAAGACTTTAACCAAAAATACTTTGGTATGTCTACTCAAGAAGTAAGAGATAACCAACGTGCTAGTTACCTAAAAGAAAATAATGCACTTAAAAGACTAGATCAGACGTTTCAAGGTTTGTCAGCATATGGTTTAGGTACAGCTGATTTTGTAATGGATGCAGCTGGTACTCTTATACCCGGCTTTGACAAGGTAGACGACTGGTGGGATAAAAAAACAAAACTAGATAGTCCTACAAACCAAGCTATCAGAAGATTATCTTCTTTAGTTATACCCGGTATACTTGGTGGTAACATGGTACAGGGATCACTTAATGCAAAGTTTGCTGGTGGTGCAATGCTTAGTAAGCCATGGTTTCAGAAACTACTAGCTACTGGTGCTGCTCACGGTGTATTAGATATGGGTATCACATACCTAAATGATATATCTGAAGAGCAAACAATGACTGATGATCTTAGTCAAATGTTTCCTAAAACATTCGGTCCCGGCGGACGCATACCTTTAGTTAACTTTTTTAGGACTAACGAAAGTGATAGTCCACAAATGCGTAAACTTAAAAATACATTAGAAGCTGGACCATTTGCAGCCTTTGGTAGTATTATTGGTGGCTACGCTGATCTATCAAAAGGCAAGAAAGTGATGGATTGGTTTGAACCTTTAGATGACGCAGCACAGGCATACAAACAGACAAACATTGAGTTTGGTGATGACACAGATCTTATAATACGTTTACAAGAAATAGATGAGTTACTGTCTCTAGGTGATACAAACATGTCTAAAGAAGTTCAAGATCTACTTATTAATGAAAAGATAGAACTTGAAGATCTTATAGGTCGTAACAAAAATATGGATGATATTGTACGTAGAGAAGAAGCTATGAGAACTGTAGAAACAGAAGCTGCTATCGAAAACAAATTAAATCCAGACTACGATCAACTAGAACTAGATCTTAATATAGATGGACTAGATCCAGACTTAAACTCTAATATTCTTGACGACGCTGCTAAGGCTAAACAAAGTGTACCTCCCGGTAATGTAGCACGTAACATGGCTGATACTACAGCTATTAAGAATGGTAGTGACTTTTCGACAGGCGACCCTGCACCTATTATTACAGACTCTATGAGACGTAAAGGTCTTATGGTAGGTCCTACATCACGTGGTGCTGTTATGGGTGTAGCAGAAGAAGCTAGAGAGGCTGGTAGATTTAATGCTATTGTAGATGGTATTAGATATGGTACAAAAGAAATGAACGCAGCTGCTTGGGGTATATTTAATGATATTATATCAGTACCTACAGTAGATGACTTACGTGATTTGTTTGCAACTACTAAAGACGTTAAAAACTTATTAGGTGGTTTATACAGAGTAGAGTATGCACCAGAAGATACCATACGTGCAACAGCATTTGCTATTAAATATTTGTTTGACAGATTTTTAGGTAGACCTATTGCTGAATCATCTGCTCGAGTTATGGATACTCTTGGTAGAGAAGTGGATACACTAGCTGGTGCACTAGATGAACTAGCTCCAGAGATTGATCGTAACCGTGCTATGGATCTTATCATAGGTAAACTAGAATTTCTGCTAGATGAGTATGCACTTAACAAATACATATCAGGTTGGCAGTTACGTAATAAAAACTGGTTTGACCAGACTCCTCCAGCTACTGCAAGAGAAGCTATTGAAATACTAACAGAAGAGTTTACAGAAGTAGAAAATAGTATACATGCTAAGAATAGAGCATTTAGTAAAGAACTAAAAAGATTAAAGAAAGAGAATCCATTAGTACTAAAACCTTTGCTTGACGCTTTCTCACACACAAATGGTGATGTAGATAGTCAAGTTAAGTTAATGAAATGGGCAGCAGATCAGATCACACCCATGGGTCTACTCAGAAGTCCTGACCCTGAGAACATGAACTTATTTGCTAAGGCTGTATGGGCTGTACGTTATAACAATATGTTATCAGGTATATCTGCATTTAATGCTGGTCTAGGTAACAGTTTACAGTTACTTACAAAAACACTAACTCTATCATACGGACATCTTTTAACAATACCTTTTAAACCAGTAGCAGGCTTTACTGGATTAAAACGTGCTTTCTATTATAATACTGCATTATACGAAACTAACAAGCGAGCTATCACAGACGCTTATCGTATGATGAAAAAGATGAATAATGATCCTCAAGCTATGCTATCAGCAGCTCGTAAAGATTATGTTTTTAAGACTGACAAAGCATGGAATATCATGGAAGACATGGTTAAGGTATATGAAGCACAAGGTAACTGGGGTAGAGCTTATCAGTATAAAGTAGCATCTAACTTAAAACAGTTAGCTGGTATGAAAGCTATGCGTTATGGTATGACTGGTATGGTATTTCCAGACGTATTTACAGCATCTCATACTGCTACACATATATCACGCTTAAACGCATACACAGATGTTTTAGCAGATCAAGGTTTTCCAAACCTAACAATGTTAAAAGAAGCAGAACTTGAAAACTACTCTAAGTATTTTGACGAAAGTGGTTTAATCAAGAATGATGTAGTCAAGGCATTGACTGGTGATATTGCACTTAACACTGATGATGGCTTATCTAACTATCTAACTAAAGCAACTACTGCATTTCCTATATTGAAAGAAGTTATGGCGTTCCCACGCACAGCTTCTAACTATATGAAGATTGGATTATCTTATACTCCTGTATCAGCTATACCGGGTATGAATAAGTTTGCTAAGACTATATACGCTGTATCAGATTCTGACATAGCTGACGCTCTTATGGAACATGGTATTGATATGTCAAAAACTATTAATGCTCGTGTTATATTTGAAGACTTACGTGCTGAGTATATAGGTAGACAAGCTCTAGCTAATACTATGGTAGGTACATTATTTGGATATGCTGTAGGTGGTAACATACGTGGTAATCTACATTACAATGCAAAGACAAGAAGAGATCAGATGGATCAAGGTTTAGAGCCTAAAACTATCTGGGTTCCCGGTCTAAATAAATGGGTAAGTTACAAAGGATGGATTGGTATAGAACATGTACTAGCTCCTCTTGCTGACTTAGCTATGTACATGAAAGATGCTGACGAACACATCATCGAAAGCTGGCAATCAAAACTATCTTGGACTATAGGTGCTACATTCTTAAATGACACACCACTATATGGTTTAGAAAAAGTATTTGATATACTTAATGGTAACGAACGTGCTATGTCTCAGTTTTTAGCTGGTAGTCTTAGTTCTATGGTTCCGCTTAGTGGTGCACTCAATGTGGTAGCAAATGCAATACATTCTGCACAGCGTAACATCGAAACTGATATAACTGAGTTCTTTAAAAATAGGATACCCGGACTTAAAGGTACTGTACCAACAGCTGTAAATCCTATAGATGGACAACCTATAAGAGATGCTGCTAACCCAGCACTAGCTGCATTTAATGCTTTTAGTCCTGTCAAGTTCCACGATGAGGTAAAACCATATATGCAATTCTTACATGATATAAGATACGGAGGTCTAGGTGCTTTTAAATATGATAGCTCAGGATCATATGAATGGTCAGCTGAGGATCAAGAAAAGATATTTAAAATTACAGGTGCTTTAGGTATTGAAAAACAAATTATGAGGATTGCAGCTAGAAAAGATAACCAAACAATAATTAATGATTTAATGGCTCTAAGAAATGAATATCACCCCGGCAACGACGTAATCAAGTTAAAGGCAAGATTAAGTCCTGTTCATAGAGAGCTAGATCTACTTATCAATAATGCTATAAAAGTAGCTGAACTAGAATATCTAAGAGATAAACCACTCATTCAACAAGCTATTATTAATGCACAATTAGCAAAAAATAGAATGAAGGAAGGCGACGTAGAAGGTGCAGCTGAACTTCAGAAAAAAGATGCTGAAATTAAACAACTAATAAATTACGGTAATTAAAATGAGTGCTGTTACACAGAACGACTATACCCAGCTGAACAATACAACTGTTCTGCGACAATTTACATTCCCATATCTTAAGACATCGGACATTAAAGTAAGTCTCGATGGGGTCGCAACTACGGCATTTACTTTGCCTAATGCAACGACCATACAATTAAATAGCGTTCCACCAGTTGGAACAAAAATCCGAATATTTAGAGAAACAGGTATCGACGATCTAACAGCAACATTCTATGCTGGATCAGCTATCAAGTCAGAAGATCTAAACGACAACTTTACGCAAAACTTATTTGTTACGCAAGAGGTTAACCAAAGATTTCTTAACACTCTTGGTGGTAACAAGATGCTTAACGATCTGCAAATGGGAGAAGACACTAATATTGTCTTTGAAGGTGCTACTGATGATGAACATGAAACAACATTATCAGTAGTTGACCCTACCGCAGATCAAACATATAGACTACCTAACTTATCTACTGGTACTTATGACTTAGTAAGTACTGGAGATACTGGTACTGTAGCCAGAGCCATGATTGCAAACGATGCAGTTAATGGTACAAAGATAGCCGATGACTCTATAAATTCAGAGCACTATGTTGATGGCTCTATCGACACACAACACATAGCTGCTGACCAAATAACAAATGCTTTAATAGCAGATGACCAAATAGATTCTGAACATTATGTAGCCGGTTCTATAGATCATGAGCACTTAGCAAATGATATTATAGATGGTGATAACATAGTAGATGATGCTATTGGTAATGAACATATAGCTACAGATGCAGTCAATGCAGACAGTGTAGCTAACAATGCGATAGATACTAATGCTATACAAAACCTAGCAGTTACAAATGGTAAGCTAGCAGACAATGCAGTCACTCAAGCTAAAATGGCTGATGACTCTATTGGTGCTGCTGAAATTATAGACAATGCAGTTGGTTCAGCTGCTCTTGCATCTGATGCTGTAACTAATGTTAAGATGGCTGACAACTCTGTTGGTACATCTGAGCTAGTTAATGACGCAGTAGTTACAGATAAGATAGCAGATAATGCTGTTACCATGGCTAAATTAGGCAGTGGTGTATTACCTACAGATATTACTATAGCTAGTGCTAATATAGTTGACGGAACTATTGTCGAAGCTGACATAGCTGATGATGCTATTACAAATGATAAGATAGCTGAGGGTACGTTAGATGGTAGATATTACACAGAAACAGAAAGTAATAGTTTATTCCTAAGACAAGACTCTAGTGAAACTATTGCTAGTGGAGTTTCATGGTCAGCATCAGATGCTTTTGTAGCTACAACTGCTGCCATAGATGCTCGTATTATTGACTTAGTTGATGATGTAGGTGGCTTTGTACCTATTGCAAACGAGACTAGCTTTCCTACAGCTAACCCTGACGTAAACAATGGAGCTGGTACTCTTGTATCTATCAAGGCTATAGGCAGTACACGTACACCAAGTAGTGGCACAGTCACTATTGCAAACGGTTCTGGATCTAATACTGTAACTATTACAGGCTGTGGATCTACAGTTCTTACAGCAGGCTTTGGTGCGATTGTAGAGACTACATCTACACTACATACCTATGCGTTTCATAGATTAGTACCAAAAGCAACTGAGGTTACAACTGTAGCTGCAAATGCTGTAAACATATCAGCAGCTGGAGCTAACGTAGTAGATATAAATAATTTTGCTGACTTATATCAGATAGGTAGTAATGCACCTACAGCAAGAGCCGATACAAGTTCTTTACAAGAAGGTGACTTATGGTATGATAGTAGTAACGATAACATTCGTGTATATACTGGTAGTGCTTATGCAGCTGTTACACCTACACAGCAAGTGCTAGATGATATCGCTATTGTCTCAGGTGCTATAACATACGCTGAAGATCTAGGTCTTATAACTGATGCTGTAACTACAGGTAGTTCTAATGGTTCTCTTGAGATAGTAGCTGATGCTCTAGAAGATGAGATTACATTTACTATCACAGCAGCAACAGGTAAATTTATAGTAGATGGTGTAGATAAGCCTGCACTAACATTATACAAAGGTTGGACATATACATTTGACGTAAGTGATGCATCGAACGCAAATCATCCACTACGCTTCTCAAGCGGAGGTAGTGCTTATAATACTGGTGTTACTGTTACTGGGACTCAGGGACAATCTGGGGCAAAAGTACAGCTCGTAGTACCAGAATCTCAACCAGCAAGTTTTATATACTACTGCACAAACCACAGTGGTATGGGTAATAGTATTACTGTTAAAGATGATCCTATCAAAACAGTATCTGATAATATAACTACTATTACATCAGTATCTAATAATTCTACTAATGTTAATTTAGTAGCTGGTTCTATTAGCAACGTAAATACAACAGCTGGATCAATAGCTGATGTAAATAGATATGCTAATGAATATCAAATATCTGCTAACGCACCAAACTCTCCTAGTGCTGGTGACTTATGGTTTGATACAACTAATAACGTATTAAAAAACTACAACGGAACTATCTGGGCTGGTATTACATCTAACTCAGGTATAGCTAGTGTAGTCGATGACACAACTCCACAACTAGGTGGAGCACTAGACGGACAAAACAACAACATGTCTAATATAGGTACTATTGATGGTGCTAATTTACAACTAGACTTCGGAACAATTTAATGGCAAAATTATTAAAACTAAGAAGAGGTAATACCTCACAACATGGTAGCTTTACTGGAGCCGAGGGTGAAGTTACGGTAGATACAGACAAGGAAACTCTTGTCGTACATAACGGCTCAACAGCTGGCGGTTTCCCAGTGCTTAGAGCAACAGGTGGAAGTCAGAATCTGAGCACATCAGGAACCGCAGCAACTGGTGCACTAACAGTTACAGGTAACATAGCTGTATCTGGCACAGTTGACGGTGTAGATTTACAAACACTCAACACTGCTGTATCTGCAAACACATCTAAGGTAACTAACGCAACTCATACAGGAGACGTTACAGGTGCAACATCTTTAACAATAGCAAGCGGTGCAGTTACTACAGCTAAGATAGCAGCTGATGCAGTTGACGGAACTAAGATAGCTGATGACAGTATAGATTCTGAACATTATGCTGACGGTAGTATTGATACCGCACACATCTCAAATGATGCGATAATTGGATCTAAAATTGCAGATGACGCTATAGAATCGGAACATTACGCAGATACCTCGATTGATACCGCACACATTTCAAATGATGCAATTACTTCACTAAAGATAGCAGACGACGCAGTCGGTGCAGATCAACTAGCTAGCAGTGCAGTAGTCACAGCTTCTATAGTTGATGATGCAGTTACCTACACAAAAATTCAAAACGTAGCACAAGACAGAATCCTTGGAAGGCAATCAAGTGGTACTGGAGTTGTGGAAGAATTAAATGCTGCTAATGTCCGCACTATGCTTAACGTAGAAGACGGTGCTACTGGTGACCAGACTGCTAGTGAGATACTTACTTTACTTGGCGATCAAAACATTTATACAACAGGAGTTCTTGGTAGAGATTCTGGTGATTACATAGGTTGGATTGATAATGCCCAATTAGATGTTTATATAAATGGTAACAACGAATTTAGATTTGAAGCTGACGGTGACTTCCATGCAGATGGAGACGTTATAGCTTATTCAACAACAACTGCGTCTGATGAAAACCTTAAGAAAGATATCACTACAGTTACTGATGCAGTAGCAAAAGTAGAAGCACTAAAAGGTGTTACATTTACATGGAAAAAAAATGATAACACAAGTGCTGGTGTTATAGCTCAGGATGTAGAAAAAGTATTACCACAAGTTGTAAAGACAGTTTCAAATCCATCTGGAGACGAATATAAAGCAGTTAATTATGGAGGTCTAACTTCTATATTAATTGAAGCAATAAAAGATTTATCAGCAAGGGTAAAAGTATTGGAGGCTAAATAATGCCATTAACTAACTCTGGTCAGATCTCGTTATCTGACATAGCTGGAGAGTATGGGGGTTCAGTCCCTCATAACCTCTCTGAATATCACGGAAAAGGTAACGCACCTAGTTCTGGTGAAATACAACTAGCTGCTGACTTTTACGGAACTGCTAATGCTTACACTATTGAATACTTAGTTGTAGCTGGTGGTGGCGGCGGAACAGGAGCTAACGGAATGGACGAAGGACCCGGTGCTGCTGGTGCTGGTGGTATGAGAACTGCATCTGCAAGTATTACAGCTGGATCTGCTATGACAGTAACAGTTGGAGGCGGCGGTGGCGGAAACGGACCAGTAAACGTAGGGAATACTTCAAACCATCGTGGTGGAAGTGGCAGTGGCTCTTCATTCAATAGCACATCTTGCACTGGTGGAGGTGGCGGAGGTATGAACACAACTGGTGGATCTGGTGGATCTGGCGGTGGTGGTGGATACTTTTCTGGAAACTACCTAGGACAAGGATCGAACGCTTATAGCGGCGGTAGCGGTACAAGCGGAGAAGGTAACGACGGTGCACCATCCCCAATGCCCCCACCATGGGGTCGTGGCGGAGGTGGCGGCGGTAAAGGAAACGCTGGTAGTGGTACTGGTGGCGGAAGCGGAGAAGCTTGGCACGGTACAACTTATGCTCAAGGTGGTAGTAGTGGAGATAACTCTCCCGGAACTGATGGAAGAGGTCATGGTGGTGGATCTCCTTACCAAAGAGGTAGTGGAGGAAACGGCGGTGACGGCACAGTAATTATCAGATACTCTGGTAGCCAACGTGGTAACGGAGGTACTGTTACAAGTTCTGGAGGTTACACATATCACACATTTACAAGCTCAGGAACATATAACTCATGACAACAAGATTTGCAAAAGTAGATAACGGAACGGTTACAGGTATAATCGTTGCAGACCAAAACTTTGTAGATAGCCTACCTAAAGAAGATAATGTAGAGTGGGTACAAACTGATCGTGATACTCACTGGAATAAACATGTAAAAGGAGGCACACCTCTTAGAGGAAACTATGCAACTATTGGAGGTCTTTACGATAAAGATAAAGATGTGTTTTGTGATGCTAAACCCGGTATAGATTGGACACTTGATGAGGATGCCCAATGGAAACCTCCTATTCCCTATCCTTGTTTTCATGATGACTTTGCTATTGACGACCACCACGAAGGTCCACACGGATTAGATTTATCATACGTGTGGGATGATAGCTTGTATCAAAAAGATAAAACAAAAGGATGGGTTTCACCCGATATATAAATGAAAAAAGAAGACATAGAAATTTTAAGAAAAGCTAGGGAAAAAGAATCAAAAATGAATACGCCAAGTTTTATTGTTGAATATCCCAACGCTTTAAGTAACGATATGTGTGATGAACTAACTGAGTATGCAAAGAAAACATCACTCAGTCGAAGTGTACCTTTAGAAAGTGTAGAGACTTCTCTTAGAAAAGATTGGTTTCAGTTTATTCATAATATAAAAGATTATGCAGTACCAATCAATAATATTCTAAATCAATATTTAGTAAAATATACAGATGAATACATGGGTGCATACTATCTTGGTAGATATGCATCATTCGATCAGAAGTTACAAGTCACACCTCCCGGTGGTGGCTTTCATAACTGGCATTGCGAACACTCTCATTACGTTTACTGTGATAGAGTTTTAGCTTGGATGTTTTACTTGAATGATATTGAACTAGGTGGGGAGACAGAGTTTCTTCATCAGAGATGTCGCATTAAACCTGAGAAAGGTAAACTTGTCTTTTTTCCAGCATCATTTACACATGCTCATAGAGGCAACCCACCTTTAAAGGATACTAAGTATATAGTAACTGGTTGGTTTAACTTATATAGAGAATAATGGAAATACCTACCATAGTATTACCTGATATCAAAGAGATAGAAACTGTCGAAATACCTATACCTACAGCTGACGTACCATACTATAAACCTATGGTAGTTCCTCCTAGCGATCTACGAGATCAGGAAGAGGAACCAGTTAAAACTGTAGAGGAAAAACCACCCGAACCACCTACCCTAAAAATACCGTTTATTAAACAGCCCGTGCCTGCACCTTCAACAGAAGTTGTAGTAACAGCTGTTACAACGGCGGTGACAGCTGTGGCAGCTACAACGCTTACACAGCCTCTAATCGAAAACATTAGAAAAAGAGCACAAAAATTTATACAAGGTAAGATAAATAAATGGAGACAAAACCGCCAGAAAAAAAAGGAATCTTTACCAAGCTCAAAGAAAATGTAGATGACCATGAAGAACAGATGGCAGTACTAGGTGCAGCAGTGCGTCTAGGTGTAGTTATCTGGTCAGGGTTTATTATTACATTAGCTTATGTTGAGCTACCTATGGTCAAGAAGTCAGCTACGGCAGGCGATATCACGTTCG
>VTLG01011580.1_pt1 | contig 17593 bp, 31 predicted proteins | sample 4694571 | NCBI WGS metagenome assembly VTLG01 (sample SAMN12604809, study PRJNA352737) | marine metagenome | biome: ENVO:00000447; feature: ENVO:00000209|ENVO:00000569|ENVO:01000036; material: ENVO:00002151; isolation source: viral sequences binned using virsorter ... | reverse complement strand
TTCTTGTTAAAGATTTACTTGGTGACTTAATAGGAAAATAGAATACTAAGGTATGTTCAGGCTTAGTAATATCATCTTCGTGATATACTCCTTGATCTACCATTAGTTGTGCTAACGGATCTTTCTTATCAGCACGCACAGTTCTTAGATAATATTCACTATGTCTAGTATGGATACCTGACGCACTATCAACCAACTGACTTACTGTTCCGCTTGGTTTAACACAAGTAATAGCAACTGATTGTTTAATACCTAAGTTAGATGCCCAACCTTCGTTCATTATAACGGCTCTCTTTTTCAAAGCTTCTAATCTCTTTGATAAATTATTTCCTTTAACCATATTAGTATTGTCCATAATACCAGTAAGAGAGACACCTAGTAGTGCTTCTTCTTCTGTATTAGTTCGCCATGCTTTTGTCAAGTATCTAAAGTTCGTTAAGGTTGCTTGGAATGTGCCGAGAATAGTAGCTAATTCTACTTTATTTTCTAACTCTTTCCAAGTATCGTCAGGTCTTACGACAACCTCTGTTAAATTACAGAACTGTTTATTGCGCAGGATGATTTCACTACAAGGGTTACAACCAAAGTCTTTGTATTCTTCTCTTCTACCATTCTTTGCCGCTTGTACTTCAGCCGCTTGACGATTAAAGATTCCACGCTCACCGCTTTTAGATTCATATAACGACAACCATTCGCGCATGAAAGCTCCCATTTCTGATGAGTCTGTATAAGCTACTGAGTTATTAGATAACGCTCTGTGTTGACTGTGTTCCCACCAAGAACCTGACTTAGCATTACGCATACGCTCGTCTGAGAGGTTGCTGAGTGAGATTAAAGCGCTACGTCTAACACCACCCACCACAACAACTTCTGCAATCTTACACATCAAATCATGACAGTCAATTGATACTAATTTCTTTTGTCCTTTTGTTATAGCATCAAAGAAAATATTAGATGTAAATTGAAATAGATCATCTAAAGGCGCTGGACCACTAGCACGACCACCGAAAGTTTTAAGTCTTGCACCTTGTGGTCTAACATTACTAACATCTAGTTTTGGTATTTGTCCTGCGTATAATAAAGATAAGAGTTCTTTGTACGCTTTTGCCCACCCAATTTTTGAATCGGCTACCTTGATAACAGTATCTGTGTAGTGTATTTCTTCTGGAAGATCTGGAAGTTTATTAATATATTGTCGTTCAACACTGAATCCAACACCTGTGCCACACATTAGAATATAAAGTGTTTCATCGAATGCACGAACATTATCAACAGCAACATAACTACAATTAAAACCTGCAACATTGTCTCGTTCTAATGCTTTACCTGCTGACATTAAGGCTCTCATACTTGGCATAATGTCCAAGTTAAGCACAGCTTTTTCTAGTTGTAATCTTATATCTGATATGTCTGTATCATTATTCTTTTTTAAATGCTCTTGCATAAAGTCGAAGTACCTAGCAACTGTCTCTTGCCAAGTCTCTCTTCTTTCTAAGTCTTCGTTCCATCTAGCATATCTACTAAGATGAATAAACTCTTGGTACTGAGTTGGTAATCTAATCTCTTTCACTTTTTGTTTTCTCCTCTGTCCATAAGTGTATTGCTATTATAGCATAATGAATAATCTTTAGTAAGTCTCCTTGATTCTTGTACTCTCCTGTAACAGGATTAGGTTTCTTACCATATCTCATAGCGTATTTCATTATGTTTCCCATACAAAAGGCTTCTCCGTATCCTGCATCTATTATCATATCTGTTGCTTGATACTTTCCATAGCCATAATGTCTCTCATATGTACTGTCTACATATCTTTTTATTTGTTCTATTGTATTTGCTTCGTTAAATTTATATTCTTCTTCCATTATTCTCTCCATTTTTTAGGTAAACTCTCGGTGCTGTACCACCTGAATCCATTCTTCTCTGCCCATTCAGCGTGACTTCGTTTAGTTCCATCTCTTCTTCTCTTTGCTCCTGGCATAGGTGCAGAAGGATTAGAGAAAAGAAAGACTAGCTCACAATCATCAGGTAATATCTTTTTAATCCATTTGTATTTATTATATTCAGCGTAATCCCAAAATCTGCCTTTGGCCTCTAAGTATATTATCTTATCATCAAGTACTCTAATAAAATCTGGATGATATTTATGTGGGATTGAATACTCTATGATTCCTTTATGGTGTTCCCAATGTTGTAGTTCTTCCTGGTGTAGATCGTACTCCCACTTTGAATCATATCCTTTAGGTAATCCTTTTTCTACTGGTCTACGTTTTCTTGGTTTTCTTTTCATAACTAATGTCTTGTCTCATCTGTTGGCATATCCATTCCTAGTTCTCTTAAATTAACTTCAGTCTTTAAAAGATCTCTTAGTTTATTTAATAAAATAGTATCTATCTCTTGTAGCTCTGCTCCAGAAAAGAGAACTCCACCTATGGCTATGATTAATTCATCTAAAGGAATAGCATCAATATCTAATTCTAAAAAATTTTTCTCTTCGTTTATTGTCATCATTGTAATTCTTTATTTAATTGTTCTAAGGTTAAATCGGGATTTCTTTTTACCTTTTTATATACCCATTTTAAAGAATAAGCACTAAGTAAAAATTTCCTATTCATATATATATGAGTCTGATCAGATAAATACTCTTCGATATTGTTCGCGTTTATCTGTTGTTTATCTTCTTCGTTAGGTATGACTGAATACAACCATTCAACCAACAACTCTTTACCACGTTTCCTAAGTCTCTTAGCTTTTTTGCCATTCATTCGTCACCTCTCTAACTCGTGGAAGTTTTACAACATTTGTCAAGTACTCAAGTTTCTTAGAATATTTAAATACTCTTAAACCTTTACCATCGTTAGCATCTGCGTGACAAACAAACTTATGTCTACAGTATACACAAGGTCTAGCAATCTTCATGTTACCTGAAGTTCCTTCTGGAACAGTGTCATAGCATTTCTCAGGTGGAGTATCTTGTTTAATTTGTTTCTTTAAAGTCTTGATCCTTTGTTCAATATTTGGTTTATCTAATTCTTGTGGTCTAAACAAAGCAAGTTCTCCACTTTCTTTATTAAGAGTAAGGAATCCACCATGTTCTGTGCCTTCAGCAGCTTCATAACCTGCTATCTGTGTCATGTAACCAAACGGATCATCATCAGCTAGTGTGCCGTCTTTGAATTTCTTGAATGCAAAACCTGAGGCTGTCTTAACATCTATTACTTCACCATCAATCTTACAATCCATGTGGCCTTTAATGCCTTGTACTTTAACTTCCTTTTGTTCGTCAGTTACTTCGTGTCCTGCTAAACGAGCCAAGAACAATACGACTTCTTCCAGGATATGACCATATAAAAACTTAATCTGTGTTGCAGCAGAGAAAGAATTTTTCTGATCTGTAGCTTTCATATCGTACCATAACTGTCTGTTAGGTTTACCAATATTAGACATTCTCAAGGTAGGTTTGTTAATAGGATGTTCTCCAGACCAACCAAGTAATGCTTGTTTCATTGCCTCACCGAAAGCTGTGGCTGTTTCTTCTGAAACTCCTAATGATTGTCCTTCTGTAAGGGTGTCAAGTTTGTCGTATATATCTTGTACTAAAGTATCTAATGTTTTCTTCTTCTTAGCCATAAGCTATTCCTCTTTCTTTATATAATTTTTTATAAAAGGTTGCGACCTTTTGTATTTGATCTGGTGTTGCTTGGTTCTTAATTGAGTTTGCCATGTGAGATACCATAATAACATTTCCTTTTGTGTAGCCTTTGTCATTATCTATCCTATCTAAACTAGGTGAATTTTGCCAATTATCCATACCTATTTTAAGTTTCATGCCTAGTATAGGACAAGTATCTGTAACCAATTTTTTTAATTCTTCTTTAGTTAGAGTAAATTTTATATTTCTTTTCTTTGCTCTATATCTAGCATCTCTTAATAATATTCTAATGTGTTCGTTTGATCCTATCTTTCTTGCTTTTTCTGTTCTCTTTCCAGTTTCACAAGATCTACATTCTGTTCTGTAGCTATTAACATCTAATCTTAAATAAAAAGAATCAATATCTTTTTCTTCTTTACAAACTCTACAAACTTTAGTGTGTTTCACTCCAATTGTCTCCTATTTTATATTCACCATCTAAAGGACAGTGCATATTATAATAAGTACCAGCATCTTTAAGTGCTTGTACTGCAAGTTTTCCAAACTCTTCAGCGTGTTCGGTCTTGACTTCGACTTGCCATTCATCATGTATGTTGGCAACAAACTTATAGTCTAAGCCTTCTTCTTTAGCATTAGCATCTAATAACACTAGTGCTTTCTTCATTACTATAGCACCGCCACCTTGTAATAAACTATTCAAGGAAGCGTGAGCGTTTCTTATATATATCCTTCTTCCATCAAGTCCTTTGAGGAAACCTTTCGTTGCTGCTTTTGTAACTCTATCTCGAATTGCCTTAAATGTTGGTTGATTAGTAAAGTAGCGTTCTCTAAGTCTCTTCCCATCTGCTTCGCTTCCACCAACCACTTGGCCAATCTTTTTATTTCCTGCTCCGTACAAGAGTGCATAGATGAAAGTTTTCGCCTGATTTCTTGATTGAAGTCCTGCAAGTTCTTTATTTCTGGTATGGATGTCTCCATGTATTATCTCCTTTGTAAATTCAGCATCGTTCATATAATGTGCTAATATTCTTAACTCCAAACTTGAAGCATCAATGCCTACTAATTTATATCCTTTGTTTACTGTCCAACACTCTCTGCATTCAACACCATAAGGACTCTTAACTGACGGTACTTGTGCCATGTTAGGTGATCTATGGCTCATACGACCAGTGATCGTGCCGTTAGGTATCACGAACCCATGTACTCTACTGTCATCTTCGACTGCATTAATCCAGGATTCGATCTGTGCTATCCTCTTTTGCAGTAATAGAAACTCACCAATTAACTGAGCTTCTGAAATATCTTTTATGCGACCTAGTATTTTCTCGTCTACTACTGGCTGTCCAGTAGGTGTAAATTTCTTAGGCTTCCAACCAAAGTCTTGTAAGTACTCACCAATTTGTTTTCTTGATCCTAAGTTAAAAGGTTCTTCATGTTCTCTTATAATCTTTTCTTTACCTTCAGCAAATTCTATCTGCTCGTCTATTGTTAGGTGTACTTTCTTTCTTGTATCTAGGTTAAGTCCAAGTTTAGAAAGCGCACCAGTCTTTGTATGTTGTGGTATTATTTCTTCTCGCATGATCTTAGGTTTGAAAGTCTCGTGTACTTCATCCTCAACTTCACCCATCCTTTTATAAAGACTAGCAAGAAGTTTCTCAGCCTTAGGTCCGTTAAATCCAAACCCATCTTCTTCTTGTCTCTTCATTATAGCAGCTACGGAATGTTCCAAAACAATAGATTCTTTAGAGAATCCTTGTGCTTCTTTACGTAATGCTTCAAGCACCAACTTGTTTAGTTGTACATCTTTAACACAATACTCTAACATCTTTGAACTATAGGTTGCAAAATCTTCAAAGTCTATCTTAGGATACTTGAGAATATATCCCCACATATTTAAACTGTGGCCACCTTCTCTAACTGGTCTAAGTAAACGAGATAAGACTAAGGTATCTACCAATTTCTTATGTGTTAGATCTACACCTAATAATTTCTTTATGACTGGTATATCAAAGCCTACTATATTGTGTCCGATTAATGTGTCTGCCGATTTAAGTAACTCAAGACCTGACTCCAGTTGGTGAGGAGCAAACTTATATATCTGACCAGAGTCAGAATCTTGAGCGACAATACACCAAACTTTAGTAGCTTTGAGATCATCTGTCTCTATGTCAAATACTAAATTAGGCATAATCATTAAACTCTAAATCGTTGTTATCATCTTCGTAATCTTCAGAAGGTATTTCATTTAACCTTCCAGTTTCTCTATCATATAGTAATCTACTAGCTAAACCTACATCACCAGTGTACCTGGATTTCAATACTCTCAAGAGCGTAGTGTTAGCTTCATCTGGATCGTCTGATTGTTGATTTCGTTCCAATCCTATGACGCAATCTGATAGCTGTGCTATACTTTGACTACCTCTAAGGTGACTAAGGTTCACTTGTATTCCATTCTCGTGTCCTTTGTTACCATCTACTCGTCTAAGGTGTGACACCAGTATAAGACCAGCACCAGTCTCTTCACAGATTGATCTAAGCTTAGTCATTATAGCATCGATTGCTCTACGCTCATCACCTTCTATCGTGGCTGATACTAACATATGAAGGTGATCTACGATTACCCACTTACATCCACAACCTACGATCATGTATCTTAACTTAGAGAAGATCTCTTCGATAGAGTTCGTACCAAAATGCGCATGAATCCATACACGATTCTCATTCTCTCCGTTATAGAGTATGTCAAAGTATTTATCAATCTCTTCTTGTGAAAACTTCTCTAGTTCCTGGTCGATATACAACCTAGCATTCGCCTCTATAGATAAGATACCACTGATAGTTCTGTTAGCATCTTCCTCTAATGCAATGATACCTACGTTATCGTCTGTCTCTTTTATGAGCCAATGCTCTAACTCTCTAGTCACACTTGACTTTCCTAAACCTGTACCACCTGTAAAGGTGACAAGTTCTCCTTGCCTTAGTCCATAGAGTTTCTTGTTAAGTCCTTCATAAGGATAAGGAACACTTGGTTTCTTTTCCCTATTCATAAACTTCATCTTGTATTCTGAGACATTGATAACACCAGAAGGTGTGTATGTCTTAGCTTCCCACCAGGATTGATTGAAGGCACTCTTAGCACCAGCCATGATCATATCATTAGCGTCTTTATATCCGTTAGGAATACGCATAATCTTAGCTTTACTAGGTGTAAGAACCCTTGCCACTTTCTTAGCAGCTTCTTGTCCAGCTTTGTCTCTATCGAAACAGATTACAACATTATCAAAACTCTCTACAAATTCTAAACTGTTCTTGACATCTCTTACTGCTCCTTGTGCGCCAGTTTTTATACTAACGACTGGCCATTTAGAACCTAGCATTTCGTATGCGGCTAGTGCATCATACTCTCCTTCAACGATAGTAAGATATTTCCCACCACCTTTGAACAGTTGTTCTCCAAATAGTCCACTCTCTCTTAACTCACCTGTTGCTTTAAAGTTTTTAGAAACACCATCTGCTGTTTCATATTTAACTTTAGTAGCTACCAGTTTGTTGTCAGCATAGTAGGGAAAGACTTGTTCAACTACTTTACCAATACTATTTAGAACAACCTTAACTCCATATTTTCTGGCTGTCTTTTCAGAAAGATTGCGATGCTCTATACGTGTAAAGATTCCGTTCTTTGGAACTTGTAAAGTATTTTTCTTTTTATCTTTCAAGTTAGTTACTGTCGCAACCATAGGTTTCTCCTCTCCTATTTCTTTATAGTAGTCTGGAAAGAAATCTCCACAACTAAAACATTTAGCTGATCCATCTTCGTTAATAGAACACGCATCACTACTATTGCAAACAGGACAAGGTTTGTATAATTCTACAAATTCTGTACTCATTGTTTGCTCCTTTTATATTTATGCCTACCACCTACCGAAGTTTCTAAGGTACTTCCTACCTGCACAGATCAATCTTCTTCAGGAGGAAAAGCATCTGTCTCTTCTATGTCAACATCATCAACCTTAGATTCTTCAGAAGAACCTTCGTTGTTCACAATATCTACAATTCGACCAGAAAAGAAATTGATTCCAGCTTGTAGCTCTTCTAAATCTAGCACAAGATTGGCTTTCTTTTGGTTGAGCCTTTGAAGTCTGCCAAAGATTCCTTTAGCTTCATCAGGTAGCTCATCAACTGAGATTTGAACATCATCAATAGTGATATAAGGTTGTTGCTGTTGTTCTTGAACTTCTTCGTTCATTTTAGTCTCCTATTTAAAATTCAATATCATCAGCACCATCAACAACATCAAACTCATCTTCACTTCCGTCACTATAAGGAACGTGTTCCAAAACCTGGATGGCTTGGAGATCCAAACGGTGAAAGATTCCGAATTTGTTCTCAACTGTTTTAGGTTGAAATTGAACTCTGATTTTAGATCCATTACCTACTGGCTGATCGAAAGGATTCTTAGCAGCATCCACAACACGAACTGGTGGATTGGTACTGCCATCTGGCCTTAGGTAATACTTCTTGAAGAACAACGCAGGTTGCTCATCAATCTCTTTGATCTTGTGACCATCAGCTTCATAAGTAGCAGCAGTTTCTTTGTCTACTACCAGAGTACACTGATAAGTTGGTGGATCAAAAGTGTCGTTGGGTTTTAGTGCGCTAACCCAATAAGCGATTCCTTCTAGTATCATATAAGTCTCCTTTATTTATAGAAGTTATTTCGTTAATTATTTAACTATAGCTGGATTATACACGAACATCCACCTAAAGTCAATACTTTATTTTGAAATATTTTATAAGGGTTTTAAATAGGAAGAAAGGTGTGAGGGTTTTAGGAGTCATGAATGCCCTCACGCACTCATCTGTTACAGAAACAGTTTAGTTAAACCAACCTAGTTTAGGTGTAATGTGTGTGTGTTGTTTAACTTTTAGACTCGAAGTGAGGCTACACTTTTTCCTTTTTTTTCTTTTTTATATTTCGTACTAACTAGTGTACGTACAGATTTTAAATCTGTCAAGTTTTATTTTCTGTTATCCATTACAACAATCATCAATGGTCTAAGATAACCAGTCTCAGGTTCTATTCCATCGTCTGTTGCAAATTTAAAACCATATAATCCTTTTGGTTTTTCCAAGAATCTAATCTGTATATTGTCTCTTGATCTAAAGTTTTTATTATCCCAAAAATATTGATGGAAATAAACAGAGTTTGTCGAAGCAGGTAACAAGAAAACACATAAACAATTTGATTCATAAGCTTTCTTAATAAAGTTAGGTATGTTTCTATCGTACATTGGATGACAATAAATAATCTCACCATCCCAATCTTGATTCAAAGCATTGTTTTCTTTAGTCCAATACTTATCTACCAAATGATTCTTGTCTGATGCACAAGCATCAACAGTAAAAACAAACTCGCTTGACAACTCTTCCCATATCTCTTTAGGTGTTCTAATATATTTCATTTTTAATTCTTTTTTGTTGTCGAAAGAATATAAATTAAGATGTTCTTTACTCATTGTTTAACTCCTTTTTTTATAATCAAAATGGTATTCTCTTGGATGTTTTATTCCGTCTATTATCTTTACACGTTTCATACCATGCATCTTGAACTTGGCCTTAGTCAGTATGTCGTAGTCTTCCTGGTTGTCCAAACGAATAACAACTGACATATCTTTAAAGTCTTTCAAGTACTCTCGTGCTGCTGTAACATTCTTTAGGTTCAAACATCTACCATTCCAGATGAAGGCCTCTTCATTCATTGTTGTGTTACTCCCATAACTAAAAGCACGATTAATAAAACGATTGAAAGAATGTGAAATGAATACTTAATCATTCTTCTTCCTCCTGGGTTTGTACTTTTAATATTTCAAACAAGTGCTTAGTAGGTAGTAGCTCTTCAAGATCATTCTCTTGAGCTTTGCGAGTTGCTATCTCTATAGCTTCTTGTTCATTCTTTGCATCGACTACAAGAGTATAATTCTTCCAGTCTATAAAGTCTATAAAATATGTATGTTTAATATTCTTTTTATATTTTATAGAGTCTTTAATACTTATAACATTATTGTTCATAGTTATTATATTCCTTATATATATTATATATATTATATATAGTTTATCATATTAATTTTAAAAGGTCAAGCAATTAAAATCTAACTCTTTAGGATCTTCATCTTCTTGTTCCACACTCACATGATCGTTAGGATACAGGGGTTGTGGATCTATATATAATCCAAAGTTATTTTCATCTAATTGTTTTTCAAAACTTTTAAATAATTTATCTATCTCTTTATCTAAGTGATTGATATCCATATTGTTTTACCTCTATAGTTTTAAATTTATACCTACCAAATCCTCCCGAATCTTTAGCCTCTATTAAGGCTTGGTGTTCTCACCAGGGGTTCTAAATCACACTAGTTTAATGGTGAAGTATCTTCTTCCGAATTGGAACTCAGTTCCTAATCCAGTACGAAGGACTTGCCATCTACTACGATAGATTCTTTTACCGTACTTACCTCTTACAAGGCCAAGAACATTATAGAATTTACCATAGTTTTCATTCCTAGTTTGATCGACTTGTACTATATTATCCATAATACTATCTCCTCACTTTAATTCGACAACAAATTAAAAGGTGTGTTGTCGTTTCACCTGTATATTATCCGTCTAAGTCGTAGCCGTAGATTACTTCCATCACGTACCTATAAGCTGCAAAACCTACTGCTTCACTCTCAGCTAGTGGATGTTCTTTATCTTTTAAAAGCTGTGTTACCTTATTGATAAATCGATCCACGTAGTTAGGCTGCTTGTTCTTAGGATTCCAGACAAGCGGTAGCTCATCTATAACCATTCTCCAAGCTTCGTCAGCTACATCTAGGACTGCGTTTTCAGCATCCATCATTAGTGCTTTTATCTTTGCCATTTTATTTCTCCCATTAAGTCATCAATTCTTTGGTGTAAAAATGCATGATAGTCATCGCTATCCTCACTGTATCTTTCATGTGCTTCAAGCATAGCAAGTTTAATACATTTAACACGTTTCATATTCTGAAGTGTTTTTATTTCTTCATCTATTTCTTCAATGTATTTTTGAAGTCGTTCTTTTTTAGACATCATAAATGTACACCTTTCCTCCAGGGCTGGTATATTCAGTCTCCTGTATAGTTACTAGGTACTGTGTACCATACATATCTGTTAGTTCTATCTTCTTTTTGAATGGTCCTCTAACAATATTGGACTCGCTTGAATCAACGTAACCAACTTCAGCGACAATCTTTGAATCGTCTTTTAAAGTCTTCTGTATAATCGAAGCTATGTAATCAGAATAAATCATTATGTATTCCTCCATCTCCAGTATAGATAATCATCCTCGATCTGTTGTCTATCTTTTTCATAGTTTCGCTCTAGTCTATCTAGCTTACGATACATTTCTGATCTCTTACGAGCAACAAACTCTCGATCTCGTACATCATCTTTTACGTTTAAATAAACCCTTACGTGTGTCGCATACTTTTTAACACAATTGTAGTGGCCTCTCTTATAGACTCCAGGAATACTCTTGCCGTTGTATTTATATACTAAGGCATATCTATCCTTGTTGAGTCCTTCTTTGGCTGCTTCTATTTGTTGCCAGCCTTCATCAGTGTTAGGTACTTTCATAAAGTATCTATGTGCTGATGCATCGTTCTTCTTCTTATTCATATGTGTAACCTCCTTTTTATTTTATATGATTAAGTATATGAGATATTACATCGATTGTCCAGCCATTACCAAGCATCTTATATCGCTGAGTATTGCTGACTCCTTCGGTGTAGTTATCGTCAACTGTTTGCAGTCTCTCGCACTCTAAAGGTGTGAGCTTTCTCCAATTCATAGTATCGTTTTCTACCACCACATTATCTTTCTGCACTGACGTAAGAGTATTAGTCTTATCGTCTTTACGCAGTTCTAATTTCTGTGTGGTTGATCCGTCTTCGTTATATCTCCCTCGCCATGCACCTGTTACATACCCATTAGCATAGCCGTGTGTTCCTGCGCATATCGTACCTGATTTCTTATTGACATCGTGTATGGTATTGGCCTGACTCTTGTAGTTAGGATTCAATTGATCACCACCTTTGTAATTCTTCTGTAGTTTCTCACCTGCAAAGTATACATCATCTGTGTAATCTTCTAACACATCATGTAGAACAATCCCTTTATCTTCAGGCTGTTGAACATTAGGTATATTAGTCCAGTAATATCTTACTCTATTCTGTGCGCTGACCAATGCACTGTTGATCATTATTGGTTCGATACCTCCCACTTGCTCAGTGATCACATCAAGATACTCTTTCTTCATGCGTACATTCTCCAACAAAAAGTACTTAGGCTTTAGCTCTCGTAACAATCTCACAAACTCAAAGAACAGTGCTGATCTTGGATCGTCAAAGGCCAGTTGCTTACCAGCAAAAGAGAATCCTTGACATGGTGAACCTGCCAAAAGTAAATCTATATCCTTTGGCAGGTCTTTGGCTACAACACCACAAACATCACCTAACTGTATCGTATCAGGAAAATTCTTTTGAGTTATCTGGATAGCATACTTATCTAACTCACTTGCATAGTAGTTATCGTACTTAATACCCAAACGATTGAGTGCTTGTTGACCACAACTCATGCCGTCAAATAAACTTAGTACATTCATGTTAGTACGGACTCTCGTTCATGTAGTCCTCTACCAGAATTTCTATTGCTTGATCTATCAGATCATCTTTAGTCCATGTATCCTTGTGATGTTTAGATATGATCTCCCAAGTAAGGTTCTCATTTCTATCTATCAATAACATACCAAGTTCTATTGTTGTCATCTCAACTGCGTCTTGTTCTGCTCTCTCAACGATAGCGTCTTTACTCCAATGTGACATAACTCACTCCTAATTTTAAACTGTATATTGATATACAGTTGGTTAATGTTCAAGGTAAGCAACATTACTTACCCCTTTATCCCAACAAGCTCTGCAATCCTTACACTCATTACCTTGTGTTGGTGCAGGACAAGTATAACCTTTATCACTTTTAGAAGTGACAACCGTACTTGTATGCTCGTGGAATTTATGTGGCTCTCCATCTACCATCGTTGCACTCACTCGTACAATCAAATTGCTAGGAAAACTTCCATAATCTTTCAAGTATTCTTTTACCATCTTTGCTTCTCTTGTAGGTAGCCAATGCTTAACATTAGGTGTAAGTTTACAGACTTCTACAATCTTAGTCAAGTGTTTCACACTCTGTATGTCTCCGCTATCGTGCCATCTAAAGTGAGTGGTCTTACTCGCATACCAATTCACCAGGAAAACCATAGCACCTACCCATTTAGGATTATTCTCTACTAGGTCTAGTCTATTATATAAGGCCTTACCAACAGAAGGGAATCTCACATAATTACCTTTCAATGCATAGCAGTTGTAACAAACACTACCCTTTATCTTAGCTAATTTGCTACCTACCTTACATTCTTGTGCTGGTATACTATAAGAAAAACCTGGCATTTTAGATGGCTTACCTAATCCACCTACTTCCTTCATGGCTGTGGCCACTGTGTACTTATTCATTGTCATCAGACTCTCTCCAACCTAACCAAACATGAACTTCACATAATACCGCATTTAGATAATGACGAACTACCTTATTACAATCTATAGAATGTCTAGAAGTTTTTCCATATCCATTTTCTAACAACAGATATAAATCAGCCTCATCAGGATACTTATTTAATATTTCTTTCATCTCTTTTACTTTCATATTCATCTCACTCATTTTCAGACACCTCCCTCCAAAGCTCATTATAATCTCCTGTCTTAACATTTTTTATAAACAATTTCTTAGGTAATGTATCACCTAATGTATCTTCTGAATGTTTCGTAACACACTCTCTTAATACATCTAGATCTACTTCACCATTGAGAATTGCTGTTAGCCAACCAACAGATCCCCAGTAATCAAACTCATCAAAGAAGTTTTCTATTTTATCCCAATCAAGATCATCACTCATCAGACACCTCCTCTACAGATTCAACTTCCTCAGAATAAGTGTCTTGCTCTTGAGAATCCCACTCACACATAGGTTCAGAATCTAAAGCAATATCTATTGCCTCCTGTTCATTGTCAGCTTCAACTATCTTTTCTACTTTATAGGTGTAGATACCTTTTACTTTAAACCTCATGCAGACACCTCCTCTCCTATTGGATTATCTATATACCATTGTTGCTCACACTCATCACAACAATACCCATCTTCCTCTCTCTTTAGTTCTTCGTTGTAAAGGCCAAACACAGGATAGCGATTCACAAACCTACCGCTACTAAATGCTGTATCTCTACGACAATGAACACATAGATCACCTATGTCTACGACACCTATCACTCTCCTGTTTCTGCCCCATTCTTCATTCGTCTTACGCATACCACTCCTCCATTATTAGATTAAAATTCTATCAACAGCAAACTACAAATTAATGTAAGTATTCCCATCAATAAAAAGGTTATCAAATTAAATGTTAAATGTCCAGCTATGAGTATCCACCCACAAAACTGAAACAACACAAACCATATCGGCATATCAATTTTCATGACACATTTACCTCTCTGTTATTGGTTAAAAAATATATACAAGTATGTGGCCAAAAGAAGAGTAACAACATTTCCAGGCTGAATTACCATCGGTTGTTGTGTCCTTCTGATTGCTACTATGTGAATCACTCTCCGTTACTCATTCACATACCACATTTTGAGATTGGCTGAACTTGTGTCTCATGTTCTAACTATAGATTCTTTCCTATAGAACCATTCAGCTTGCTCGTTTTCAATGCTACGAATAAGCATATCTCCAGCTTTGGCTCGAGCTATCTCGTTATCTCTCTCTCTCTCTCTCTCTCTCTCTCATAACACAAATGTTTTTTAAAAAAAAAAGAAAAAATAAAAAGGTTCATCACTTTTGAAAGTGACAAACCTTTATTTTATTTAATAGTTTATGTAATGAATACGATTAAAAGTTTCTATTTCTTTTTTAATGTTTTTAAAATTTACTTCTTTTATTTTTGCTTTATTAAGTCTTTTGTTAAGACTTTCTAATAGATAAAAATAATCAGATCTAAACAATAAACCATTTTCATACTCACTATTTAAAATATTAATCTCTTCTGTAATTTTATTAATACTCATAATTTTTCCTTATTTAATTAGTTATTATTTTAATAATCATTATCCTTTTGTTTGATGTTGTCACCAATTACCTAGCTTTAAAACCTAGTTAATATTAAAAACTAATAAATTACTTTTCTTTGGATTTTTTATTTCTAGCAGTAATTTTTTTAGTTCTTTTATTTTTGGTTTCTTTTATTGGTGCAGAAATTGGAATATCCAATTCAGCGCACAATGTAATAAAACCTAAGTTAAAAGATTTCACTCTAGTAGGATTTTTATAAATGTAAGATAACGCATACCTAGACATTGACTTTAAATCTTCTATTTCAGGATCTTTTAATTTTTCTCTCGATTCATTCAATGCTTTTAACATGTCTTGATAAGAATTAAATTTTCCGAAAATATCGAATTCTTGAGTTCTATCTCTTTTTGCTTTGGATTGAGTACCGTCTTTTCTAATTTCTGTAGGTAGAAATTTTGGTTTGGTAATTAATCCACCTTCTTTTGTAGATTTAAAACATGATCTAAAATCAGTAAACATCTGAGTTACCGCTTGCGGTACTTTTTGTCTTGATTCCTTATCAGCTTTTTTAATCCAGCGATTAGTCCATTTTAGCCTAGTTTTTGCATTAGGATTTGTAATGTCTAGATGTTCTAATTCACACAGTTGTCTGTATGTATTATCAATCTGATCTAGAGTTTTAAATCCTGTTTGCTGAACTTTGGCAAAAGTCTCTAACATGTGAAATAAACGTGGTCGATAACCAACGCCTTTTTCATTTGTAGATACTAAAGACTCGTTTAAATTTTCACGATTAAAAGTATCGAGAATAATTGAATCAATTAGTCCGATAAATTCATCTAGAAAATTTACTGTTCTGGTTTTTGTTGTTGTTCTGGTTTTTTTAGCTGTAGCCATTTTTTCACCTTTTTGATTAGTCAGTTTTAAAAACTAAGTAATCAGCAACAACACCAAACAAAAGAATAATGATCTTTTTACGATTCCGCACATAGTAGTCATCTATCACTCATATAGATCTAACTCTAACTTCCAACCTTGAGCCAGTTCCGTAGTTGAACCTTCCGCTGATTAGTAAAAAGAATAATAGCAATAAAAATATGAATCAGTCAATCGTTTATATTTTTGCTCTTTTGTCACTTTCAAAAGTGATAAACATATACATAGCTACAAGAGCCTTATTTGAGTTCTAAGAGCATGTTAGTTGATGATTGATAATGATATCCAAAGACTAAGGAAAATTATTAGGTAAGAGATTGAAAAGATTGCAAAGTTGTGAAGTTGAAAAGTAAAGATATTAAAACTTTTAATCTTTTGACTGCTTGTTAACTTGATAACTTTGTCACTTTGAAAAGTGATATATGCTCTAGCCGATATAACCAAAAGTTATAAGCTGTAACTTTATAACTTTTAATTATATAGTAGGGGCTTATAATATTTTGGAATATGTGAAGTATATATAACTAAAAAGTTATAAAGTATTAAAGGGGCAGGGCAGGTGACCACCACCCACTCCCCTATATATATGTAGTGGTCGAATATTTTTAGAAGTTTTTAAGTTGTTAACTTGAAAAATGCGGCATACCTTATATACTATATATACAAAGATTGCGCTATAATAAGGTAATTTAGAATGAACAACTATGTAGGTACATAGGTATATGTAACCCTGGCATAGGATTACTATAGTATACAGGTAGATTTAAGTTTTGTCAAGTATTATTTATTTTAAAAATCACTTGACAAACTTGTAAACCAGTCCTATAATGATAAAACATAATGGTAAACACATACTTACAAGAAAAAAATAACTCTAAACAACTAACTGAGAAACAACAGAAGTTCCTAGACTATTTAATAGAGACTAATGGTAACCCGAAAGAAGCTGCAGAACTAGCTGGATATAGTACAGGTAGCCACTATCAAGTTGTCAAAGCTTTAAAGAATGAGATCATAGACTTAGCCACAGATGTATTAGCGAACTCTGCACCTGAAGCAGCTTTCAAGTTAGTCGATATAATGAAAACAGATAGGCCTATTCCGCAAATAGCTAATAAACTACAAGCAGCACAAACAATACTAGATCGTGTTGGAGTAACCAAAAAGGAACGATTAGAAGTTAATCACAACACAAGTGGAGGTGTATTCATTCTACCAGCTAAGAAAGATGTTAATACTATAATAGAAGCAGAAGTAATAAACAATGATGATGATGATTAGTAAAGACGAAAACTTAGACAAATTTATAATTTGGTGTAGATATATGTATGACGAGAATTGTAAAGAACGATGGGAACACGGACAAAAGCCTTACAAACAATTTGAAATATATTACACAAGAAACTTTAAATGGCTTAAAGATAAATATAAAGATGAAAGTACGCAATAAAGAATATCAGTTTCTAGGTTTAGCAGAGTTAGAAAAGCTAACCTTTGATTATCCTAACGATGCCAAACTAGGAGAAAGGATTCGTGAAATAGTGCGCGAAACAAGAAAAACTATACCAAGTAAAAAACAAAAGGTTTTTAATTATTATCTGTAATGCCTCCACCAACTAAATTTAAACCCACCGAAAAAAACTACGATAGACGCACAAACAGACATACTATTGTATATCATTACATGAAAGCTACATCAAAGAAAGACTTATTTGATTATCTTAATTCAAGTAATGCGACACCAAAGAAAACACATAAAGTTTTAAAAGAACTACAACGAAGAGGAATAAAAGTAAAATGGACCT
>VTLG01004591.1_pt1 | contig 17596 bp, 10 predicted proteins | sample 4694571 | NCBI WGS metagenome assembly VTLG01 (sample SAMN12604809, study PRJNA352737) | marine metagenome | biome: ENVO:00000447; feature: ENVO:00000209|ENVO:00000569|ENVO:01000036; material: ENVO:00002151; isolation source: viral sequences binned using virsorter ... | reverse complement strand
TTATCTTCTAGACTTACTTTAGCTGTGTTAGCAGTTCTTTCTGTATTTATAGCATTAGCTAATTTATCGGTGGTGACAGCATCATCAGCTATTGCATTTGTTTGTACTTTTGTTAATGCCATTAATCAGCTGCCTCCGGTGTGTTACCTGCTGCTACCCATTCTAGGTATTCTTGGTAGTCTGTGTTTACTGGATCTTTAGGAATAGCTTTATTGGGCGTTGTCCTTTTATCTAGAATATCTTCATGATCGATAGTAATATCTTTACCATCTTTATCTACTCGATTAAAAGTAAATTTTCTTATTTTATAATCAGCCATAATTAAAGCTCCGCTTCAAAAGTTAGAGCTGCACTTTTGGGAGTCCAACCGCAAACATAATTACTAGTTATTGAACTATGTCCACCTAAATTAAGAGGAATTACAGACGAATGAATACTTTTACTAGCATCCCAAGATGAAATAGTAGGAGTAGTTGTTGAATCACTATATCCATTATGCATAAATACTCTATTCGCACCACATACAATAGTTGGTTGTGCCCTCAGAGGTACAGCTAAAGCATGTCCTACATCAACGGATGTAGTTCCCTGTCCTTTGCCAGCTTGTATATGTAAATCACTATTACCTTCTTGTATTTGGTAATATCTTTGGCATTTAGCAAGATCATCTCCGTAGCTCCTGTGCTCAAAGTCAGTGGCTGTATCTCCTACTTCAAGTTGAACACCAGTAATTGCTAAAGTAGCATCATTAGTTGTCCACCAAGTTGAAGTCATATCATTTGCATAATTAGTACTTGATGCATTTGCCCATGATTCTGTTGTAAAGGTACTTGTTAAATTAGTACCCATAAAAGCAAAGATATAAAAATACAACCCAGCAGCAGCATTATTATCAAACTGAAGACCTGAAGCGCCCGGTATTGTTTTAGTTACTTTTGTCCATGTATTTGCACTTAGTGATCCTGTAGAGAAACTATATGATTTACTTGTACCATCAGCTGTTCTTAAATGACCAGCAAAAGCTTGTGCAACACTTGATTTAATCCAAAAACTTATAGTTATATAACTGGAACTAGATGTATAATCCCAACCAGACTGAGCTATATTTTGTGCTTCAATAGCTTGCATAACTTGTACATAATCATCTGCACCTGCACCACTTGTTTGGTTCCCATTAGTAAACTTAAAAGCTTTACGAAAACCTTTAGCCCAAGGTCCAGTATCACTAGAATCTAAATCAATTTGTGCATAAGTAGGATTTTCATCTGTTCCACCATGATTATGTTTCCATCTATCTAAGGTTTTATAGTTACCATCAGTACTTGATGTCGCTCTTTGTGCAACCTGCATCGCACCATTAATTATTAAATTGCGATTGCTTAAGTTATTAGTAATCTTAGCGGTAGCTGTACCATCACTAGCCAACGTAATCGCATCACTTGATGCACCTGTATGGCGGATTGTGTTTGTTATTAGTTTACTCATGATTATGCTGTCCTGTATGAACCGGCTAATTCCATATACATTGCAGCAGTATCAAAATCTGAAACACTCCAACTGCCCCAACCAGAATTACTTACCGAGTATAAACCTTTCCATTTAGTAGTATTACCACTGCAATAAAAACTATATCTTTGGGTTTCATCGAAATCTACTTTCTCTGTGTGGAAATCAGTAGTAATACCAGCAACCATACTATTTGCATTATAACTAGTAAATGGCAACTGATCTATCCATACTCCTCCTGATGCATTATTATCTAAGTCTTTATTATAAAAATGAATATTAACATGACATATACCTCCTATTTTTATATATTGACCTACACCAGTTATATTATATGTACCGATGTTTGAAGCTCCTCCTAGTCTTGGTGTGAAAGTTCCCTCTTCATAATCCGACAAAGTATTGGCATCAGTATTAGAAGTTGCTCCTAAACAAATACCTTTACCAGCAGTACCAAATACTATATCACCACTATTTACTGTAAGGTCAGTAGCTATTTCTACTATTGCACTACCACCTGATGATCTGAATTGCCATCCACCAGTACCGCCTTGTAGATATAATTTATTAGAGTTTTGTTGGATCTTCCCAGCTACTTCTCCTGTCCAAGAACTATTAGTAAATCTGATATCGTTAGCAAAGGTTGCATTACCTGTAATATTTAAATTTCCACTTGTATCTAATAAATCTGTATCACTTCCTGATGAAGATGGTCCCTTAATCGAGATCGATCCTCCGCCACTTGCGGCGGGTAATTTTAATTCACTCATAATTTATACGAAATAATGACCGTTAACTAATATGTAATCACCATTAGCCCATTGGCTTGGAGCAATTGGAGTCCAAGAATCATCGTTTCGTGTTACATAGAAGTATCCTTTATTACCACCAGGATCAACTGAAAGCCAAGGGTTATTATAATTATCGTTACCTAAATTAGTGCCATATGTATAGCAGTGTAAGACTCCAGCATTTTCTTCTTCGGTAGCGCTTGCAGCAGCAAATGGTAAATTACCTATACTTGTATCGGTTCCAGCACCACCACTTTTAGTTTCTATTCTTACTCTTCCTGTAATGTATACTACTCTTCCAATTTTGGTATAAGATAATAAATCTTGATCTGAATAGAGACTGATACTACCACTACTACCTGATCCATGGAAATTCATAGCTACCGTAAAAGTTCCCTCTTCATAATCTCCAAGAGCATTTGCAGATGCAGTGTCTCCATTAAAGGAAATACCCTCTCCAGTATCATGAATAATTAAACGATCAGAAGTTCCATCATGAAAACCTAAATGGTCTGTACCATTATTACCATAGTCATAGTTAACGATTTTCCATGTAAGAGCATCATTCTGTAAAGTTAAATTACATTCTCTTTGACCAGAAGTTATACTAATACCTGCTGATTTTGTTTCTAATTTCTGTACATTATCATATCTAAGACCAACCGCTCCATCTGCTACACAAGTTATATGCGCATGACCGTTGGTTTTATCTTGTAGATATAAAGTATCTGATTGTATACCTAAATAACCAGTTGAGTTCTGGATAAGAGAGTTTGTTCCATCATGATTGATTTGTAGATCGTCTCCAGTTCCTAAAATATGTTTGACGTTATCGTCATACTCTATACCTGTAGAGCCATTAATTGTTACTGCCATTTTATACTATTGTAAGTGTTCTATTTGCAGGAACTGTAACGGTAACGCCTGAAGCGACTGTCATTGGACCCGGAAACATTGCATTGTTATTAGCGCCTATCGACCAGTTGGCTGCTACTGTTGCGGGTGATTCATATCCTTGTGAAATTGTATTACCAGCATTTGTTAATGTTGTTCCATCAAATGTAAGGTTAGCTTCTCCAACTAAACCTGCTGAACCATCAGCTGTTGTTACTCTATTATTTGCATCATTACTAATTGAAACTCCAGCTGTACCCCATTCAGGAGCTGAAGCACCAGAGTTCATCTTAAGTACTTGTCCAGCTGAACCCTTAGCTAATCTTGCATCGCCTGATCCATCTCTATATAGTATATCTCCTTCAGTAGTTAAAGGAGTTGTATATTGAGATACTGCAGCCCATGTCATACCACCTGCATTACCAGATTGAGCTTGTAGATAGTAACCATTAGTAGGTGAATTAGATACTTTAAGATTATCTTCATCAACTGATTCGGAACTCATATGTTCTAAATCAACTGCACCAGCTGCTATATGTTCAGAATTTATTACATCATCAGCTATTAAAGCTGCTGTTATCTGATCAGCTGCAATATGTTGTGTATCTATACTGCCATCTACATAATGTTCTGAATTAATTGAATCATCTGCAATCTTTGCACCTGTCACAGCATCAGCATTTATCTTAGCTGTTTCTACTGCATTTGTTGCTAGTTTAGCTGCACTAACTGCACCGTTTTGTATTGAAGTAGTAGCTACTGTATTTGTACCAGGTTCGTTTATAGTTAGAGCTGAACCCATTAATACTACAAATACACTAGATCCACTTGGAGGAGGATCACAGAATCTTATAGTATTAGAATCTACTTTATAGAATCCTTCACCACTACCATCAAAAGTACCTTCATTCGGTTTTTGAATAACACCGTTTAAACTAACAATTAATTGATAAGCATTTACAATACTTGCTGCACTACCACTGGTAGAAGTACCTTCAATTAAATCATAAGTATCTTTAGATCCATCATATCCAGCAGCATTAGTTGTAGTTGTATCTACTAATGTAATAAATTTAAATTCACCAGTTGATGTAACTACATCCCAACTAGATCCATCATAGACCTTCATCTTATTAGCTGAAGTATCGTAATATAAATCACCTTCATCATTATCAGAACCAGGAGCAGAAGATGCTACACGATATCTATTAGCAAAATCATTTATATCAGTACTAATAGTTTGAATATCTTGATCTCTTATGACTGATTTATGGAAATTATATATCTGTCCTGAACCTGTTGAACTAACTAAGAAACCAACTCCAGCAGTTATAGTAGAACTGTTATAGCTTGAGTTGATACCATTAATAGTTACGGTTGAACCGCCTACAGTTCTACCTGTAGTACTGACTCCAGATCCATTAACTACTAGACCACCAGCATCTGCAATACTAATTACTACACCAGCTTGAGGTTGTGTGTTAGGGAATGCTGCATCTGTTGCTATAACTTCAAGACCACCAATAGGTGCTATCTGAGCAGCAACATAATCAACAACAGCTCCAGATGTAGGGAGATGAGAATCACTGTCAGATATAGTAGTTTGCTCACAACCTATCATTCCAATTTCAACTGCATTTGATGCAATAGTTACCGCACCAGTATTAGCAATTGTTACATCACCTGATACTGCAACAGAAGCAGGTCTATTAGATCCATCACCAACTATAATATTTCCATTGGTTACATTCTCTACTTTAGCAAGTGTTACATTAGTATCAGCAATATGAGCTGTATCTATACTACCATCAACATAATGCTCTGAGTCAATTGAATTGTCAGCTATTTTAGCATTTGTTACAGCATCATTTGCTATCTTAGCTGTTGTTACTTGGACATCTCCTATATGTACTGTATCAATAGAACCATCAACATATTGATCACTATCTACTGAGTTAGCTCCCATATTACCAACAGCTACTGTACCTACTCCACCAGTTGTTAAAAGAGTACCTGACTCATTTGGTAAAGAAAGAGTACGATCAGCTGTAGGATCAGTAACTGTTAGAGTAGTTTCGTAAGCATTATCTGTTGCACCTTCAAATATAATTGTTGCATCTTCACCCAGCGTTAGGTGACCAGTCATTGTATCACCTGTATTCTTCATACTGATATCATCATACTCCATAGCCTTCCGTAGAAGTTGAGTTTGATTATTATTTAAATCAGATGAATTAATAGATGAGCCTGGAGTAAAGGTAGCCCTAGCTGTAGGACTGCCCATATCTGTTACAGGTCTTATTATTATTGTACCACTAGATAGATTAGCACCACCAATATGTATTGTTTTAGCTGATGTATCTACTGTATATTCACGTGGAGAGGCGGATTCATTTATAGTAGAAGCAGTATATGTCAGATCTACAGTATCTAATGTTACTACTACTTCTGTTGCTTTGAATACATCAAAACTCCCTGAGTAGCTAAATGTATTCGCAGCTCCTGTATTGGCGGAGTATGCTTTTGTTACTTTTGTATGTGCCATTTAGTTACTTAGGAAAATTCATAATATTTGTTGTATTATTTAAACTTTGATTATTATTTCTAGCTAAAGAAAGTTTCTCATTTTGTAATTTTATAATCTCCGGATGGTTCCTTAATCTCGCCCAAGCTTGGTCAGCAACTCTATTAAATAAACCTCTGATAACCTGATTATGTCTATAAGCTTTCATTGGATCTAAGGAATAATTACCTAATCGTCGGTCATTTTCCATTTGAGCCATAGAAGCTTGTATATCTGGTCTTAATGCTAGTTGATTTAATTCTTCTTCTAAATTAAATTTACCTATTTCATTTTGATAAAGAGATCTTATTTTAGGATATTTAACTAAACTTAAACCATCTGGAGAAGTATAAGAGAATATCCTTAAATCATAACCACTATTAAATAATAAATCTCTTCCTGGACCTTTATCTAAAGTTAATTGTACAGGACTTACAGCATTAAATGCTCTCTGCATAAAGTTTTGATTATTAACTGGTTTACCATTAAGCATATCATACTTGATAGGTAATGTAGCTTTCAATATTGGATTACGATTAGCTATATGATCCCAGAAACTTGAACTTAATTCCCTCATTGAAGGGTTTAAAAGTTTAGCCATTTCGTTACGCATTGAAGCTAATGGAAGTTGATTATTAACTAAATTAGCTGCAGTTCTATTTAATTTATAACCACCACCTTCTCCGCTAACTAAGTCCATTAACTGACTTAATCCTTGTAAATATGTTTTGCTAGTTATACCTTTACCTAAAGCTGCGGCTATAAGTTGAAATCTTTGTTCAGACCACTGTGGTCCCATTAATTCCATATTGTCGCCTACATCAGCAATATTAGCAAAGATTAAATTAAATGGTTCTAATGAATCATATGAAACCCAAGCATCACCAATTTTAATACTACGTGGTTGCCAACCAGAATCCATCCAAAGTTTTTTCATACCTGCATCTGCAGGACCATTACCTGTTATACCACCAGCTAAATACTTATGAGCTACACCATATACTACAAGAGATCCTACAGCTTGTCTACCTACAATTAAACTTTTAGCAGATGCTAAATCTTGTGCTGTTTCTATACCATACTTTAATAGGTACCCTTGTTTAGCCATTTCATCTGTAGCACCTAATATTGCTCTAGACTCATTAACTATAGCACCTACAATAGGTATATTCTTAACTGATAATCTAAGACCATTAATACCAGTTCTAGCAAATAAGAAGAATGGTTTAGTTAATGGGTATTTACTCATCAAATTATTTAGACCTTCTGTAAATCCACCTAGTTCTGTAGTTAAAGTTACTTCTTTAAAGTTCTTTTCTAAGAAAGAATCTTTAGTAATATCTAATACACCGTCTTCATTATGTAAGCGGGAAAATTCTATATCTTCTATTTCTCTTAATTTTTCAGGATTGATACTTACATCATCACCGTACTTAGCCATTACATTTTCTACAGCTTTCTTTCTAGCTCTTGCTTTAGACAATAACCATCTAAATGAATCATCAGTCGCACCTAGTACTCTAGAAGACCATGTAAATAACTTATTACTATTAGCATGTCTAGCAGCATTGGCTATATAGAATGCAGCTTTATCACCATCAGTACCGCTTTTCTCAGCCCATCTACCTAATATTTCAAAGTTAATATCAGCTCTTGAATAGTCAGTATAACGAGTTTTGATATTTGATAAATCTCCAGTAAAATTAGCTGCAACATTAGCTTTAAATATTTTAAATGCATCTGGGATTAATTGGAACATAGCATTTGTTGATGCCATAGATGCTCTCATAGCTGCTACATCTCCTGTGAAAGGAGCTCTTAATGTAGATCCAAACAAAGTAGAGATTTCGTTTAGATATGCATTAGAGGTTGTACCTAGAATAGCACGTAATGGAGTTTTAGGGCTACTTAAAATACTATTAACCATCATTGCACCTAATTCCTTACCCATTACACCATGCCTGGTTTTATCTGCGAAATGACCACCTCTTAATTTTGTCCTCATCCATTGATCAAAATCTCTAAAGTTTTTAATCTTATCAGCCATTGAAAATACTTCTAAGATACCTTGAGCTAATTCATCTGAATCACTATCTCTTAAGAATTGCATCATCAATCTGACGCCATCTATAGTTTCATCATGTAGTTCAGAAGTACGTTGAGCTAAAGCACTAGCTGCTGCTTTTCCAGATAATCTCCTATATTCATCAGATAATAAATATCTACCTCTTTTTACATTAGTTAAACCAAAAGCTAACTTCTCTGCTATAGCTGTCATTGGTGCATCTGTACCAAAAATATCAGCTACTTTATTCATATCAAGTGATACATTGCTTACATCTCTTATTTCTTTAAATAGAGCTTGGTTTATAAGATCAGAAGCTACAATATTTTCCATTAAATTTTCTGGACTCTTATCTATATCTATAAGTCTCCAGAATTCTTCATTAGATAATTTACCTATATCACCACCGAGTGTTTCATGAAATCTACGGAAAGCTGGTTCAAATACTTGTTCGAATGTTTGGCCAGATTTCTTAGCATCATTCATTAAACCTTGTACATAAGGATCTCCTAGTAATTCTTTAGCTTTAGCCTTAAGAAATTCCGGTCCAAATTCAGCAGAGTTGACTGCAAGTTCAGCGTCTCTTGGCCGTAATACAGAATCTACTGATCCATAACCAATATCAGTTAGATCATCTAATTGTTTTAGAATTTTACCAATTGAATTACCAGTAATAATATTACCTTGAGCAATTCCAGCAACTAATCTATTTTTAGCTGCTCTCATTCTAGAACCTTTATTTATTTGTGGAGCTCTGAATTCAGCAACTTCATCTGCAAGTTGAGCCTTACCCCATTCTATATCTGTACCTGACCACTCTTGTAAGTATCTACCAAGTTCTGAGTCAGGTACTTCTTTTAGTCCTTCTTCTAAACTTCTAATAGCTTCACCACGTTTACCACCTCTAAGCTTTGAACCTGCTATAGCAAATACTTTTGTAAACAATCCAGCTAAACCAGCTGCTTCCAATGTATTCTTTAGCTGTTTCACTGCTGGGTGATCGTTTTCTCCTACTGCTATACGATCTATTGCTTCTTGAAATGTAGGATTATCTTTAAATAAAGGTGCTTCTTTTAATAAATTAAAAGCATTCTGATCTGTTCTATAAGGAGAAGCTTGCATATAAATAGCTTCACCTATCATTATTTTTTGTGTATTATTTAAACCTTGAATCCACTTGCTGAACGCACCTAATTTCTTTATCTTTCCTAATTTACCTAATAAACCTGTAGCACCAGCACCACCGACAGAAAAGCTTCCTATAACTTTACCAGCATCTCCAAACTTAGTACCAGTCCAAGGTTCTTTTATACCTAAAGAAGATAAAGGATCCCAAGATAATTCAAAGTTTTCACTGAAAGGATTCTGTCCAGAAGCTATTCTACCTGTAGTTTCAGGTAATGTTAATATACCATCAACTAATTGATACGCAGCACCTTGAATAGTATTGCGTAATTCAACTAAATTAGTCTCTGCATCTGCTGTACCTGATCCTGAAGTAAACAAATGTTTTCTATTTCTATGTAATTCATCTCTATCATCAGCAACACCAAAATCTCCTAAGTGACCTCCAATTGGACCAGTTAAATTTGTTAAGGCTTGCTTCCAAGACCACTTAGCAGTATCACCATAGATCGTTTCATAATTAGGATGTGATGGATCATTTTCTCCTTCTTGATAAGGTATATCACTCCTTAATAGATCTGAATTTTCTGAAAGGTTGATATCCTTATGCTGCTTTCCTGTTTGATAACTTTGTAAACTTTGTTGCTTAGCTGCAGCATCAAGTATTGAAGAGGTATTACTTTCTTTCTTTTTGTTTGCTACTAACCAATCATTGAATTGTTTAGTCTCATTTTCTATTCTACCTGTTTCTTGATCTATAATTTCAGGATCTAGTTTACCTGCTGCTTGGTCTCGTGCTAATAAATTTCTCCTGAATTCCCAATAAGGTTCCATTAATTTTTGGGATTCATTTAATTGAAGATCCCCACTTTCTGAAATATCCATAGGTTAAGTTGTTTGTAAATTTGTTGTATATAATTCCATAGCATAATCTTGTAATGCTGGGGATAATACAGGTGAGCCTGGGATATTCCAGAATGATTGTAAATAAGATTCAGATCCAACTGGAGCAATTTTCCATTTTACATTACCATTTGCATCTACATGCTTATATACAGTAACTGGACCTTGTATGTAGCTACCATCTGGCATCCTATGTATATCTACTACTTTAGAATCAGGTAAAGCATTTGCTCTTTCTAAACGTGCATCTAAACGTTTTTGAATTTGAATTGATTGAAACAATTCTCTACCAGATTTTTTTGTTTTTTTGGGTGTGGGAAATAATCTATCACCAATATCTTTATCTTCGTATGTATCTGTCTCTGCATTAAAATAGACTGTTTTAGTAGTTTTAGATCTTCCACCACTAGTAATTTCTTTAGTAAGTGGTCTGTAAAGACTCTTCTTTTCATTCCAATCTTTTACAGCTGCATTCCAAGCATCCTCATCATATGGATTTAAAGTTGGTATACCATTAACAATAGTTGTATAGCGTCTAGATCCAGGTTGAAGTGGAAAATCTTGAAGTCTTGGTTCGTCTCCAGGATCGTCCTCATGAAAACCTTTTTCATTATAAATATCATTTAACCTATTTGATTCAGTATTGATTTGCTCTGCTTGGGAAATATCTGCTGTAATATCTCCAGCATCATCAGCCTCTCCAGATGGCATATATTTTTTTAAGAACCCTTCAAGATCATTACCCATATAATTAGGGTTATCTTCTATTGATGGCCAAACAGGTTTACCATCCTTATCAAATGTTAAACCCTGTTCACTATAGCTTTGATTTGCAGTTGCATAAGTAGGTACTCCACTAAAGAATTTACCATCCATTGCATCAATCTTAGCTTTATGTAAATCTTGAGGAACTGTTTTGAACCCAATTAATCTATTGAACCCATTTATTTCATCTAAAAATTTCATAGATTCATCAACAGCACTATTTGATGGCAATGTTTTCCCCATTTGTGATAACTGCCAATTTGCTATATCTTTAACATTATGATTAGGCATAAAGTGAGCAATCCAGTGATAGATTCTAGGAATCTGAGCTCCTTCTACTCCTTCTGCAACTTTTACAAGCTCTCTATATTCAGCTGAAGTTGGACCTAAACTAGGTATATAATATGCCAGTTCGTTTAATTTTACACCTTGAGTATCTAATTTATTTGTAAGTAGTGTTGATAAAGTTTCAGCTTGTTTTTGTAAAGGTATTTCTGATTCTAAAATTTCACCAGTTGACGCTTGATACGCAGGGTATTGTAAATCCTCTATAATCTTGTCAATTGGTCTTGCTTGATTCTCACCTTCTGCTGAATTTTGCAAACCTAACCACCATCTCATCTTACCTAAAGCACGATTATATGCTTTCTGGCCAGTCATACCTGGTTCTAGCCATGCTTCATTCCATTCGGTTAAATATACATCACGAGCTCTAGGTACGATTGAAGCAATTAAATCTCCATTTGTGTGATCAAGTTTATTATCTTTTAAAGATTGTTTTACTGCTTCACTAATATTAAAATCACTACCTGCTCCACCTTGTGGAGTTACCTTCTGATATGCTAAAGCTTGGCCCTGGATTAAACCTTGATTCGGTCCATATAATCGATGACCCATTACTTTTGCTTTACTTGATTCATTCATCCCTTCAATATCCTGTGGTCTTAAAGGAATACCAGCCTCCATTTTAGCAAATGCTTTAGCTACCAATTCTGGCTGATCTGTAAACGCTAACTGATTATATAAATCAGCTATCCACTCTGGTTTGGTACCGCCTAACTCCTCGTATTTTGTTTGAACGTTTGCCAAGACTTTTTTTAATATTGCAGCTCTTTCAGGGAAAGTTTTATTATCAATATCTACTTCTTCAAATAAATAATTATATAACTTCCCACCTTTGCCTAAATCAATTAACGTTTCATTTTTGAATGTCTCAGCTTGTGCCTCAGCTGTGCGTAATTCAGAAACAGTACGGTTATGAAGTTGACGTCCATACTCTTCTATAATATTATCATATCTTTTCTCATGGGTATCCCAGTAAGTTTTTCCTTGACCTTGGAAGCTTGGCGAATTTTTAAATATTTCTTTTAATTCAGCTCTATTTATATCACCAGACATCAACCAACTAACTGCTAAATTTTCGACCTCAGTCCAAGCACCTAATGGTCCTAATAGATTCTCGTCGTTATCTAATGTACCAGCAATACCTTGTAGTAATTTAGTTAAATCTTTATCTGATTTAAAGTTTTCAAATAATTCTAATCTTTGGCGTTGGGAAGACGTAACATTAAAAATGGTACGATACTTATCCATCACACCTTTTTTAGCTAAACTATTAGCACCATTTTTTATTTCACCAGTTCTTTGATCTACATAGTCATTGATCTGTTCTAACTCTAACAGTTCTGGACTGAATCCATTAATACCATTTTCTTCAAGTAAGTCTGCTAAAACTTTATCTACAAATGCTTCTTTAACAATTGGTGGTATCAGTGGATCATTGTGTATAGCTGCAGCATTTAAAGGATTAGGCCAACCTGCAAGAGTATATTCAGTATTATCTTTAGCTAGTTTATAGTTTAATTTAGAATCAACACTCTCTTTCCAAATTCCTAACTTCCTTCTAGCATAAGCAACTTGAGCATGTGGTGATAGTTTAGTGAATCTATCAGCAGCTTCATATTGATAACCATTAGTAAGTAATTCATATTTAGCTTTTAAACCTGCTGTATCAGTATCACTGACTTGTTGTAACCGTTCGTTTAATCTTTTAACTTTATCTTGCCTATCTAGCTTTTCAGCTTCAATACCTTCCTCTTGTTTTTTCTTTATACGTTCATTATACTGAAAAGGGATTAAACCACCTTTGCCAGATGTTATATCGATAGAGCCAAATTGTTCTCCTACAAGTAGATCAGTAGCTTTACCGATATTATCAACAATTTCTTTTGTTTCGTCGTTGATAAAACCTATTCTATTTCTAGCATTCGCCTTACGTTGTTGTAGGTTATACCTACCTCTTTCTCTAAGGCGTTCTATATTTTCTCTGTATGTCATTAATTAATCCCCGTATCTGTTGTCCATGCTTTAGACCAATCAGTTGTGCCATCAGTAAAGGTTGGAATACTGGAATGTCCTTCGTCGTTAACTCCATAGCCTAATTCAAGGTCAGAAAAGCCTGAGTATTCTGTCATACCTGTATCAGGTGGGTTAGTTGATTTATGCATACCATAAGAAGATAATGCAGAACCAGCTAAGCCTAACATCAATGATGCACTAGACGGTTTAGCTTCTAATTCTGGTGGTACTGGTGTATGTCCAGGTACTGGTGGGTGCCGTACTTTCTCATAGAGTTGATCTAGTTTAGACATTCTCTCATTAGCAAGTCCTTCTTTCTTCAAATAAGTTTCTCGTTTTGCAAGTAATAACTCATTCATTTCTTTAGCTACAGTATAGCCTTTTTCTTTAGTACTTTGCATTGAGAGTCTAGCAGCAGTTGCACCTGTTTGATCTCCTGCCCATTCATTCTCATACATTTTGATGATAGCATCTTGCATTTTAAAAGATTTCTCAGCAAACATCTGGTCAAGCTGTTGGTCCTGTTGAGTCCATTGATCAACCATAGCTTTGAAGATTCCCTCTTCTTCTACTTCGTTAGCTAAAACATCATTACGATATGTTGCATTATCTAATTTAACTTCGTTGATATAATTTTGATTATCATATTCAAACTGCTTGAGGCGCTGCCTATTACGAGCATCTACCCCTTGTCTTTTAGCGTTATGTTGGCCTACTTGCCCTATGGCACTAACGGCAAACATCCCTGCTGATACTGGATCGCACACGGCAAAATTCTATAAAGGTTAATTTGTTGGGACCATGTTCAAGTTCACGTAAGAACTTAAATCCCAGAAACTTTAGAAGTTTTAGATGAGCGGCATTCCGTTTATCTACAATGTTCCAAAGAAGTTCTTCTTGTCTGCTTTCTATAAATCGTTTAGCTTCACGTGCAAAGGTGAGTGGGTAATCATGGATAGCTGGTGTGCATAACATCCAGACTTTTCCTTCATCTTGCACTCCGGCCAATCCGGCAGTCTTGCCGTTTGGCACTTTAAAATATATTGTATCTCCATGTAAAGCAGACAATGGTATATGGAAAAGTGGGAAATGCCCATGGCCTTCAAACACTTCTCTATAATCATCAGGTCGAAGATTAGAGGCCACTTCAATAGCAGCCTCCATTGTAATTGGGTGGATGTAATCAGACACTTTGATAATATCTAGGTGAGTAATCCCCTTCCCAATTCATGGAATTTAGTGTAGATGGGGATGGGTGATTAGATTTTAATAGTACTGTTAAGTTTTCATTTCTCTCATAAGCAGGTATTGTATGGGTATAATAATTAGCAACATTAATTTTATTACTTGATACATTATCCCATTCTAATGATTCTATAGTTTTAGTGTAATCAGCCCTGCCTTTTCTTTTCAATGTAACATCAATGACACCTACATCTCCAAACTCAAAGTTCATTCTATGTATAATTAATGATCCTCTAGTAGTAGAACTTACTGATCCATCACCAGATTTTTGAGTAATATAAATTCTAGGTAATTCAACTTCAAATTCATATTCATATCCAATGATAACATCAGTATTAACTGAACTACCACTTTTAGTAGAAGTCTTCCAATTGCCAGCTAATTCTACTGTTTGGTTAGGTGCTGTACCAGTAATCTTAGCATTTGGAATATCATAACTTGTACCAGCTGCATCACTATCTGTAGTACAATATGCTGTCAAAGTATTAGAACTGTAATAACCTGAACCTAATGTGAATGTGGTTACATTAGACCCACTGTTATAAGTCAAGTCACCTGATGGTACAGTTTTCTTAGTATCTAAATGTACTCTATATTCATCTGGTGCTGTACCTACCATAGATGTGTCTGAAGTTAATTTCAGATCAAATTTTTCTAATGTAAATTTATTGCTATCAGATGGTTTTAATACAGCATATAGTACATCATCTAGTATTGCTTGGAAGACAACTAGATTGGGCATAGTCCATCTGAACCAAGCTGACTGTTTACGCTGCTGCCCTGCTTCAAACCATTTGAAACCCCATAATTCATTTGTAGCAGTATGTAGTGTACTATCTGTAGAAAATATTAGTATATCATTTTCAGTAGATCCAGATACAACAGTATTATTTGTCGGAAAAATTTCTCCAACAATTTTAGTAAGTTCAGATATCCGAGGTTCTTCTCTAGCACCTACGTTAGCCATCTCATAAAATCTAGCTTGTCTTGCTGTTGCATTTAAGAACCCAATTGATGTTCCTAATGAAATAGGCACAGTATCTGAGTTAAATGCATATGAAGATAAAGCAGAGATCTTAGCAGTTTCAGGTGTAAGTAAAGCTTCAGCACCAGAACTTAATAAGAACTGTTCACTAGCACTAAATATTGCTAAGCCTCCAGCTGTTTCAACTGCATCATATAATTTAGTTGGGAATCTAGAGCTAGATTGTAAATCAATAGGGTCAGCATTAGAGATAGCCATAGCTGTCTTAACCCAGAAGTTATAGAAATCATTAACTCTAGATAGTATAACATTCTCTTCAGCAAGTAATCCAATTCTGTTCCTATAGAAGAACATTTTTTGGATAGGATAATCTATGAAAGATGGAGGTGGGTTTGTTATATCATCACCTACATCACGTTCACCCCAATTTGGATAATCAAACCTAAATACACCATTAGTATAATTACGACTTGAACCACCATTAATAGCATATGTCCCAGCATTCACTCTAGTGAGCTTCAGAGGCATAGTATCATCATCTATGGTAGTTGTTATACCAGGGGCTGCTACCTCTTCCCACACGCCCTCTCCGAATCGAGCTGGAGTGTATGTACAAGTTTCACCTGCACTGATTGTACCATTGTGTGTATTACTAGCTAGTTCAAAGTCATTCGTTTGTGCGTCAGAAACTGTATAATGCCCATCTCCTGCAGCTCCACTAGTGAAGTCAATAAAGACTGTATCTCCATTACTTAATCCATGGTTTGTTGAATTAACTGTTACTGTAGTACCAGACTTAGAGTATGTAGCTGCTGTAGAGATATCTGCACTAATACCTTCAGCTTGGAAACGAAGGTAGTAATCATCCATATCTTCACCACTGTTTACCACACGGACCACATATCCATGACGACATACACGTGGTAAATCTGCTATATTATTAACTTCAGTTGTAGCAATAGACATCAACTGTTTCTCAGGTGTTGTTACACCAAATGGGGTTGGCCTATATAGATGTAAACCATTACCACATATTGTAGCTATTATATTAGTACCACTGATAGCATCTAGAGTGGCTTTAAGATCGCCTAATATACCTGCCGCAGAAACATGCTCTTCATTTGTTGAGGATGTTGCAGGAGGCCTCACACCAGCAATATTACATCTTGAAGTAATAGTTTGAACTGCTTTTATTTTTGCAGTAGTAGTAATACCTTTCTCTGATGTATATTGATGTGTATCATTAACAGCCCAGCCTTCTCCACCAAACTGTAATCTTACAAATGGTTGGTATGTATCATGGTAATTATCTTGATCATCGTCATTAGTAGGTTGTGGAGTGCATCTTGTATCTAAAGAATATCTAAGTCTAGATTTACCATTAGCACTCATGTTAGGTGGTGACGTTCCAAACTTATCTGTACCTGTACTATAATCAACTGTTTCTCTACCCATACCTAAGCAGTCACCATTACTGCTACCACTGTAACTTGTAGATTCATCTACAGCTATAGATGTTGCTCTAGTATGTGTGAATACAGTATTATCTTTTGGATCAAAAATATCTAATGCATATTGTTTACCATAAGTTATAGTATCAAGTGATATAAACGCTTCGTTTAATTGAGCAGGAGATAGATCACCTGTACCACTTTTCATAGCAGTAGACTTACGCCTATTACAAAAGAATGTGGTTTCATTGATAGTCATAACCTGTATATCAGAAGACTTCTCATCTGATAAGGCAGTATTATCTAAGTAAGTAGCTTTATTTGTTCCAGCAACAAGGGAATAATCCACAGGTATTGAGGCACCATCACTACATCTCCAAACATTGACTTCTCCGTCTGCTGCGCATTGGCCTATATATTGTTCATCATGAGCTGTATAAATACTGAACCATTTAGCATTAGCTGCTGTATCAACAGCATAGGTTTTACTATCTCCATAAGGATTACTAGTAGTAGTTATCTCTTTTACTAATTTACTACCAGGACGTTTTTGTAATTGATTTACAACATCAGGTAATCCATTAACTAAATCAACAACTTGTCCCGGTGCTTTTCTTTCATCTGGTTGTGTTGATATACCTAATACATAATTAGATACTTTCTGTGTAATATTTCCCATTAGCGTCTCAGTGCTGTATAAGGTTTATAAGATTGATAAGCTGATTCATCAGGCCAACCCATAAAGTTATGGTCACCTTGATTGCATTCATATTCTAAACAAGCAGCTCTAGCTTGTACTTCATATACTTGTAGCATTTTCTGGAGAGCCGAGTTAGAAACTAATTGTACAGCGGCTCTACCTGCTGCCTTATATATTATATACCTTTGAAATGGTGTTGGTATATCTTCAAATTCAAGTAGTGTTACTTTGTTTACATAAAAGTA
>VTLG01015050.1_pt1 | contig 17602 bp, 18 predicted proteins | sample 4694571 | NCBI WGS metagenome assembly VTLG01 (sample SAMN12604809, study PRJNA352737) | marine metagenome | biome: ENVO:00000447; feature: ENVO:00000209|ENVO:00000569|ENVO:01000036; material: ENVO:00002151; isolation source: viral sequences binned using virsorter ... | reverse complement strand
CATTTTCTTCTGATCTTTTTTCTTCTTCTTTTGATTCAACAATATCTATTCTTCTTCTGTCATATAACATTGGTTGAAACGTAGGCATTGATCCGTAAGGACACGAAATCATTGTCCCTGTTGGATCATCATCATATAAAGCAGTATTCTTAGGAGAAGCATCTCTGTGATACTTTACACATCCCGGCAATTTTAAAGATGGTAAAGGTACATTTAAAACTTGATAAGGAATATGTAATGGTAAATCTATTTTTATTTCTGGTATAGAAATATTAGGTATTTCAGTCGTAGGCATTTCTTGGTAGATACACCTCTACAAAACTAAAACATTTTGGGCAGGATAAATTTGTGACTATACAATATTCTGTGTTGTCTTCCAAGTCTTCATCACCACCCCAAATCAATTCTGATTTGCAATGCCAACAATTCATTTTTTAAATGGTAATTGTATTGACTTGCCTGTTGTGCTTGGTAAAGCATTATCTAAAACGTCAGGCATAAGTCCTTGCACGTTTTCAAGAACTTGATTCATCATCTTTGCTTTGAATTGCTCTGAAGTTACATACTTGTATGTAAAGAATCCACCGCCCAAGATGCCTAGCACTAGAACTGTAGATAAGATGGAAAGATAATTACAGATTTTTTGGAACATGATTAAAGAAGCATTAATTAAAGCTTTAGCACCTATTTCTCTGATGGTGCTGCTTTTGATTGTTGGGTTGGCTCCTCTTTATTTGATGATGGGGCTTCTGACTCGTTCTTTTTCAACACACTCTCCCCAAACTGAATACCGCCCTGTATCATCGAAATAAGTTCAGTCTCTTGCTTAACAACGGCTTCAGCCTGTTCTAATCTTTCTTTGTGCTTTGTAAGCTCTTCTCTCCATTCAAGGATTTGTTTTTGTGTGATAGAGTCCATAATTAAACGATAGTTAAAGTTTCTCCTGACCCTACTGTAACAGTAACACCACTATTGATAGTAATTGGGCCAGCAGCCATAGCATTTTTGCCATTAGTTATAGTATAGTTCGTAGTTACAGATTGGTCATTCTCATAAAATACTTCATCAGATCCACCACCAGTAGCCCCAGCCGATATTCCTGTTAAGTTTGATCCATCTCCATATAACGTGTCCGCATATAAGTTTCTCCATCTTCTAGCACTTACACCAAGATCATAAGTGCTGTCTGTACCCGGAGTAAAATGACCATCTCCATCTAGAATTACTCTATTTGATCCATCTTCTCTAAATATTATGCCATTAGAACCACCAGAAATATATAAATAATTACTATGGTGCTGAATTTTTACTGCATTTCCTGTCCAGTTTCCGTTATCAAATCTTATATCACTATTGTTTTGTATTGATACAGCACCAGCACCACCTTGAAATGAAATATCTCCGCTTGCCGTATCTGCTGTGTCTGATCTTAATAATGTGCCATAGTCAGAAGCACCAGCAATAGTTCCTCCAATAAAGTTTCCTGATCCGTTAATACCTTTAGACGTACCATCTACAAAGAAACCAGCATCAGCCCTTATATATCTTGGTGTATAAATATTTTTCGCTGTCTCTTGGTTAATCCTTAACCATGTACCATCCTCGCAACCTATCTCTCCAATTCTTGTAGTTCCGTTATAAAACTGAATATGGTCTGAGACATTATTATCTGCTTTATAAATACGAATTTCATGGTCGTTACCTGACCCATTTCCTACATCTAAACGTGCATTTATCTGCAATTCGCCTGTCATTGTACCGCCAGCTAAAGGCAGCTTGTTAGTAATTGCTGAGTTAGAGGAAGTTATGTATCCAGCACCATTTGTTATGGCATTGTTGTTAAGAGATATGTTTGCAGATCCATCAAAGCTAACCCCTGCAATCGTTCTAGCTGTTGTTAATGTTGCTGCTGATCCAGTTGTATTCTGGTTAAGAGTAGGAACTCTTGCTGCTGGTATAGTGCCAGAGGTAATATTGCTTGCATTTATACCAGACGCACTGGTTAAGATATTGTTACCATCATAAGTCAAGTTTGCTGAAGCACCATTACAACCTAGTAGCTTTGATTGTGAACCAAAAGCAATAAAACCTTTATTATTATCTTGATTTCCTTTAACTCTAAAAGCATTTGCAACATTAAAATCTTCAATAAATACATCATCACCTATTCTTATTTGATCTTGTAAATATATAATTCCATTTACAGTTAAGTTACCTGAGAAAGTATCGTTAGTGTCTGATCTTAAATAACTTGAACCCTCTACACCATCTAGTAAGTCAGAATCGAGGCCAGAACCAGAGCCGTCATTCCCTGCATGGAATACCTTGTTACCGCCAATTTGAACATTATTGGCATTATCAGCAGTTTGAAAATTTACAACTCTTGTGCCGGGCGTAACTTGTAGCCAAGTAGCCATGCTGTTTGTACTAGAGCCGTTTTGGATTCCAAAGTAAAGTGCAGAACCATTATGAGCCATTGCTGCTGCATCACCTGTGCCACCACCATGAACAAAAACACCTCTAGCACCCCAACCACCATCACTAATACCTCCAAAACCACCACTATGACTTGTAAATGAGTCTGGGTCTAAAGTACCTACACCAAAGGCAACAGTACCGCTAGATGTATCATTTGCATCTGATCTTAAAAGACTTGCACCTTGTATTCCGTCAACTGTATCACTATCTAGTCCACTTCCAGAGCCATCATTGCCAGCGTTCCAGATAATATTGCCATTAAGTCTTAAATTGTTATTGTGGTTGCTTGTATAAAAAGCAATTCCATCGTTACTATCATTTAAACTTTGTAATAATAAAACAGAGCCAGATAATCCTTGAGTATTAGTTGTATGTCTAATAAGTGCGTTGTCTGTAAAATCAGTTGTTCCTTCCTTATCAAAGCCTGTAAATTGGATTGTTCTATCTTGGTTTGTTGTGGTTGCATCACCAGTTAATAATAAATTTCCATGCAAACTAAAGTTGCCTGTCATTGTATCTGCTGTGTCTGATCTTAAGAAACTGGCAGAAGATACACCATCTAAAGTATCAGCATCTAGCCCACTTCCAGCACCATCTACAGTTTTTATAAGAGTTAATATTTCACTAGCTGATTGATCGGCAGTAGCCCCAGATTCTATGCCATCAAGTTTTGAACCATCAGTAGCCAGATCCCTGCCATCTACAGTTCCTGATACAGATATATTGCCTGTTACGTCAATCCCTGCCCCTACGTCTAAATTTCCATAAATATCAACAGTTCCATCAGAAGCAATATTTAATCTGTCTGCTTGTGATATAGAATTTGACCCTGTACGAACCAAAAATCTGTCTCTTGAAATCCTGACATGTTGAGTAAAAGTTCCAACTCTATTTTGAGTAGGATAATCCCCAAATTCTATATATTCATTACCACCCGAACTATCTGAATCATCAGATGTAGAAAATCTTAAATAACCTGCATTATCTCCACCTAACCATTCAATGTGTGCATCATCATTAGTTGCAGTTCCGGGGCCAAATTTAATTACTTCACCTGTAGTTGGTAAAATAATTCCACCGCTAAATGTAATTGGTTGTGTACAAGTATCGGCTGCGTCTGACCTTAAGAAACTTCCGCTATCAATAGAATCTAAAGTCGTAGCGTTTACATTTGTTATGTTTGCTCCATCGCCATATAAAGTGTCAGCATAAAGATTAGTCCAACGTAAAGAGCTACTTCCTAAATCGTAAGTACTATCACCATTAGGTTTTAAATGACCTGTCCATTTTGCAGATGTTGTACTATCAGCGTAAAAACCAATTTCATTATTAAAATTAGAGTTTTGATAACTGTAAAATCCACCACCTTCGTAAGCGTGATAAGTGCCGTCTATTAATACATGACCTTGACCTGATTTCGATAAGACAACAAACTCTGCCCCACCTGTCATAGCTAGTCCATTTTCTCTGGTAAAGCCATGACTTCCCAGATCCCCTAACCAGCTACCACTTTGTACAAAGAAACCAGCAGATGAAGTACCATCTAAAGTGTCAGCATCAAGTCCGCTACCTGCTCCGTCAACTGTTTTAATTAATGTAAGGATTTCTGAGGCTGTTTGATCTGCGGTTGCTCCTGATTCAATACCATCAAGTTTTGAGCCATCAGAAGCCACATCTCTGCCGTCTACTGTGCCTGATACGGATATGCTTCCAACGACATCAAGTTTTTGACTTGGACTATTTGTACCAATACCTAAACCAGTACTATCCAAACGCATTTTTGGGCTGCCATCAATTTCAAAACCCATAAATGTTCCAGACAACGCATTTCCATCATCTGAACGCAGAACTAAAGAACCAGAGGTATTGTTAACTCCAACATGACCATAACCACTAGGAGCATCAGTATCGGTAAACCTTATACTTGGGTGTTGGTCAGTAATTAGTACATCTCCTGATGTTATTTCTACATTTCCTGTTACGTCAATACCATTAGCAAAATCTGTGTTTGGTGTTATGTCTATATGACCATCAGCTTGAACTTTTAGTTTATCAGCACCATTTGTACTGTCATATAATAAGAAAGTTCCACCTTCATTAATTAATTGATAATCAGGGTTATTGTTAGTATCATTAAAAATTATTTTAGGTGCAGTATGTGATATTGTTATATTTCCTGTAAAAGTACCGCCAGCCAAAGGCATTTTGGTTGCTATTGAGTTGGTAACTGTTGTCGAGAAGTTAGCGTCTGAACCTAATGCGTCACTAAGTTCTTTTAATGTATCCAATGCACTTGGAGCATTGTTTATCAGATTGCTTATCGCTGTCGTAACGTAAGCGGTAGTGGCGACCTTAGTCGTATTATCTGATGCTCCTTGTGTCGTTGCTGTTACTCCGTTGGTCAATACTCCAGAGCTAGAAGTTAAACCACCGAATAGCGTGTCTCTGGTTGCAATATCAACCCCATCAACTAAGCCTGATATTACTAAATTCCCTGTTGCTGTGATATTTCCATTAGCCATATTGACTAAAAATCTATTAGCAGCATTAGTTGTATCTCTAACAGCAAAAGAACCATCACGATTTTGAATTATAAAATCAGGATTTGCACCAGTATCATTAAAGCTTATTCCGGGCTGAGCATTTTCTACTATAATTGCTGCTGTTGTAGTCAATGTTCCATCAGTCGAGAATGTTGAATTTCCACCAAATGTTGCAGTACCAGCTACCTCAAGTCCTGTTCCATTTATTAGTTTTAAATCTGTACTTGTAAGTCTTGCAGAAATATTATTAGAACCAGCTTTTCTGGTCATAAATTCAATTAATCCATCAACAGTTCCTTCACTAGCATCATCTAGTTTACCTGTTATCTTGCTAATAACTCTTTTACCGCCAGCATCATCTTCACCTGTAAATTTAATTTGACCTAAATAATCTGCATCTGCTGGTGATGCACTATTTCTATAAAATTCAAGAATTGGGGAGGCTTCACTTCCAGCATCAGTTGATGTAAGCGTTAGATCGCCTGTTCCTGTAATATCTCCTGTTACCGCAAGACCGCCATTAGCGTCTAATCTTTGAGCTACATCTACAACACCAGCAGATGAAATAGTAAGCCTATTTGCTGCTGCATCAACATCTCTTATTCTAAATAGTCCACCAGCATTACCTACTTCAAAATCATTTTCATTATTTGAATCTTGAAGCGAAAGAAATGGCTGTGTGCTTGTAATAGTAAGATTTCCAGAAGCTAAAGTTCCTGTTGTAGCTACGTTTTGTGATCCAAAATCAGGAGAAATCTTTGTTCCAACTATCGCTGCACTTGCGTTTATATCAGCATTTACAATAGTTCCATCTGCTATCTTGGCAGACGTTACAACTCCATTGTCGATTGTAAAGGTGTCACCACCATTGCTGATTGTAATGTCTCCTTTGTCTCCGTCATCAATTCCACCACCGCCAGATATTTCAGCTACAGATCCGTTATCTTTCTTTGTAAAAATTTTACCAGAATCAGTCCGTATAGCTAATTCACCGACAACTAAATCACTAGCACTTGGATCGCTACCGCTTCCTCTCTTAAGTTTAATTGTGTTAGACATTTACTTACCTCCCTATGGTTTGATTCTAGTAAGTACCTCCGTCTATGTCGAACCCAGAAGTAGAACCATCTTCTAAAAATGTAACTAAATTAGCTAGTGAAACTTGCTTCATTGTTCCATTATCATTACAAACAAAGCGATCTGCTGTGGCAAGAGTTGTTGCAGTAGCAGATGTATTACCATCAACAATATTTAATTCAGCAGTCGTTGATGTAATGCCTTGCAACCTATTTAATTCACTTGTGCTTGCTGTAATACCATCTAATTTATTTAACTCAGAAGCAGTTGCAGTAACACCATCTAAAATATTTAATTCAGCAGTTGTAACTGTTGCTCCATCTAAAATTGCAACTTCAGTCGATGTTAATAAAGCTAATGCAGCAGCAGCACCAGATTGACAGCTAGATAAAGCAGTTAAGTCGGCATCTAATGGCTGTTTATTATCTAACTGAGTTTGAACGCTAGATGTTGCATCTAATCTGTTTAACTGTGCTGTAGTTACTGTAGCTCCGTCTAATATCTGAACCTCTGTATTTGTTAAATCTGCTAAAGAACTAGCAGTATTTTGGTTCATGGTCGCCAATTCTGTGAGCTTATCCGAGTGTGGCTCAACATCTGTGCCAATCACTAGACCCAAATTTGTCCTACTTCCTGATGCTGTGGTACTTCCTGTACCCCCATCAGATACCGCTAAAGTTCCTGTGATAGAACTAGCACCAAGATCAACAGCAATCTCTGTAGATTCAATTACTAAACCGCCATTTGATTTGAGATCAACAGAAAGTGTGTTTCCAGACTTATCAATACCATTTCCAGCTATGACTTGCCCTGCTCCTGAGAACTGAGCAATAGTAAGATTATTTGTACCAACAACAGCACTTCCTTTATCAGAAGTACAAACAAAACCATTTTCTCCGTTTACTGTGCCTTGCTCAACAAAAGTGAAGAAACCAGCAGCGTCAGCACCAGTAGCTAAATCATCTGCTCTTGCTGGCGATGACCCGACTATGTAGATACCATTTTCTGAGGCTGTGTTTTGGTTTTTGACCAATACTCTATCGTTGGTTGACAAGGTAACACCATCTAGCGTGTCTCCGTTATTAAGAGCAGTAGATATTGTTATGTTTGCTGTAGTAGCAGCAGTACAAGAATCCTTAATATCAAGTCCTTGTGCAACACCATCTACATAACCTTTGTTGGCTGCATCTGCATCAGCAGTAGGATCTGCTAAGTTTGTAATTTTTTGGTTTGAAAAACTAACCGCACCATTAGGTGCTGTCATCTCGTTTAATCTATTAGTTCTTACACCTGTATCGAAATCACTGATTTTTGTATGAGCAATAGAAGGTATATCAGCAGCTACAAGTGACCTAAACGTAGGTGCAGCAGCAGATCCAGAGGTAGGGCCAGCTAATATTGCATTTGCACTTCTTGTATCTGTCTTATTGAAAAACGCACCAGCACCACCAATAGTAATAATTGAACTAGCAGCAGGTGGAGTAGAGCCATCATCGCCAAAACCATAATATAGTTTTAAATCATTTTCGTTAAAGGCTAATTCAGAAGGAGATAAACTCGATGGCGCACCAGCAGAGCCACTAGCTGCTCTTTTTTTAATTCTTATAGTGTTAGACATGGCCTAAAAATTTCCTCCGTTAACGAGTTTTAGTTTGGTAGTAGTTTGATCTGCTTTTAATGTACCACTAGATGCTTGGTAGTACACTATAGAATTGTCAACAACGTCAGTCAAATCTATAGCAGTCGAGGCTCCTTGTGGCCCTGCTGTAGTAACAGTAACAACTGTTGCATCACCCTCATTAACTGTAACAGTGTTTTTTAATTCAGTAACATTAACAGAAGTCATGCTGTGTAACCTTCACTTACATTTATATTACCTTCTAAATAATATTCTTTTAGACCAGAACCATCTGTAAGCAATACATCATAATATAAAACTGAATCTGGTATAAAACTAGCAGTTTGCACATCTGTTAATGCTATATCTATTGTTCCGGTTGCCCTGTTTGTATATGTCACAGTCCAATCTGCAAATTTAACTTTTCTATCTTTATCCCATACTTGAGCAGCTACAGAATAACCGCTTAAATTTATTGCACTATTAGTACTATCCTTAAACACAAGTTGAATACTATGATCTGCTCTTCTTTGAACAGTCATATTATATGTACCCGGTGTGATTGCCATTAGCTATATGGAGATGAGCCTAGTATATCAGTTTTCCATTGTGCTTTAAGAGCAGTTGCATCACTAGCAGCAGCAATTCCAGAATCAGCAGGTGCATCTCTTAATGCTTGTTTTTTCGTAACAATATCTGTAGTTGAAGCACCTGTTTCCAATGCTTTTTGAAATTCAATATCAAGTTCTGCAAGTTTTGGTTCTCTTGCAGTTCTAATATTCGTTTTGTGAATTTCTCTGGCTTTTGCCATGTCAATTCCAAATCCCATTTTTTACTCCGTATAAGTCCAAGCATCTCTGAAACTCCTGTCTGTAGGAATTGCAGATTTACTAACAGTATAAACTGTCTTACCACTAGGGCAATCTTTATCTTTTATCTGTTCTAAAGTTAAAGAACAATTATCTGATGGTATTACAATAGAGATACCTCCTTCATCATTTTGATAAATAAATCTGTAATCGGAGTTAGCCATAAAGTTTTTCTTTTATTATATATCAGCTTTTACTGATCGCCAAAAACAGCACAATAGTATTTTCCTAAGTCAGCTTGACCACCTGTTGCAGTATTAACTTGAGTTCTAAAACTACCAGTAGCTATATCCGCTTCTGTCACAAACCAAAATTTACTTGGGTTTGTCCTTGAGCCTTGTGCGTGTGCGCCTACAACACAATAATTTGTGTTACTCATAGCTGTAGTAAAAGTAAATGTCATTTGCCCTGTACCATGATCTGTCATGCTTGAGAAGCCAAAATCATCAAGAATAGTTGCACTAGCCCCTTCAGATTTAATCCATGCTTTACATCTACCCTGTTCAATCTGTTCTGGAGTTGAACTAGAACCACCGCTTGTGTTTTGTATTGTACCGACTTTAAGTGTTGACATTAGTTAACTCCGAAACCTGATACATAAGCTCTATTTTGGTCTGTCATGCCACCATCTGCTGTAAATTGAGTTCTAACAGAGCCAGCTTGTTGGTTTGTTGCCATACCGCCATCAGGTCTTACTCTAAAACCATTTCTACCATTTGAGAATACAGTATTAGAACCATGCACACAATAAACATTACTTGAGAATGAGTTATCAAAATTAATTGTGTAATCTCCTGTACCATTATCAGAGATTGAACTTACGTTAAAGTCACTTTCAATAGTTACAGTTCCTGTACCTTGAAAAGCAACCCAAAACTTAGCAAGCTGTCCTTTTTCTGTACCAGAACTATTCTGAAATACTGGTGCTGCTGAAGATGCACTTTTAATTGTGGCTACTTGTAATGTACTCATGGTTTTGGATTTGCGTCTTTAACTGCTTTAACATGAGTAGCCCATGTTCCAGTTGTATCAAGTTTACCAGCGACAATATCTTTATACAACATATCAAGTTGATCTCCAAAAGAAGCGTAAGTGGTAGAACCATCAACTGTTCTATCAGTTTTATATTTAACAGCAGCAGCCTCAGTATTTAAAGTCGTTCTAGCTGCATCAATAGCACTTTGAACAAGGGTGATCTGTGTTCCGTCTTCCTTAAATGCTCCTTGGTCATCACGAATGACAGCACAATCAGGATAGGCTTTTAAAATTGCTTCATGGTCTAATTTTGTCGTCATGCCGATACCTCCATGAGTGTTATATGTGATGGTGTACTTTCTTCTTGTGCTACTGCAAGTGCAGAATCACTTGTTGTTCTACAACGAACTTGCATCTTATAAGTTATGGCAGAAGTTGTGCTTGGAGAATCTACTACGTTTAAATGACCATACATCCCTATACGAGTATCATTACCAAAACTTCCCAAGTATATCCCAAAGTTAGGGCCATCATCTGATCCAGTGTAAATATTACTTGATGAACCTCCAACTGTTCTAACGAGTTGAAGCCCTCCATGTGCCTGTGTGTTATTTCTTTGGTAATAAATTTGTTGACTAACTATTACTAAAATTTTGTTAGAAGTACTTTGTGGAGTAATTGTTGCACTTAAACCTGTATCTTGAAAAGATGTTGATTGAACTGTAGTTGCTGACGAAGTAGACCCATGAGTTACTTGTATAACTCCACCACCTTGTCCAGAGGCAACTCCTCCTACTGGAACTATACTGTTTACTTTTAATTGGCTCATAGATTTATTATATACATACTCATACTACTGTCCATGTCTCTCCAGAACCAACTGTAACTGTAACTCCAGAATTAATTGTTATAGGCCCAAAACTTCCAGCATTTTTACCATTTGTAATTGTATAATTACTTGCAATAGTTTGATTATTTTCCCAAAATACTCCCTGACTTGCACCACCAGCTACACCCCAACTTAAAGTTCCCGATCCATCAGACACCAAAGCGTATCCTGCAACTGGTGTATCTGTAGCAGGTAAAGTAAGAGTAACATTACTTGAAACTGTTGCTGGTGATCTTAACGCTATATAATTAGAGCTATCAGAATCAGCAAATCTTAATTGGTTTCGTAATTGAAGAGTTAGTCCATTTGCATCAAAAAACATCTGCTCAGTACCAGCAGTGCTTAATCCAATCACGTTGGCAGATTTTCTAAAGAATCCTGTATCTGGATCTGTGTCAAAACTTAAAGCAGGAGTAGAAGCACTATTAGAATCATCAATTTTTAAAACCCCTGTCATTGTGCCACCTGCTCTAGGCAACAAACCTAAATTATCGCTATTTATACTTCCTATCTCAGTAAAAGCATTATTTGAACTATTCCTAACTTTTAATATGTTTGTTGAAGTATTTAAAAAAGTCATGCCAGCTACGCATTGACTTGCAGCTAGATCAGAAGATTTAGAATTATTTGATTGAATTGCAGCAAAAACATTATTAAGATCAATTCTTACATTTGCTCCAGAAGCATTTTCAATAGTGTAGTTCGTTACGTCAGCCACAATTAAATACTATTTTCCTCCATGTTACCCTCCTTTACCGAAACCAACAGCACTGTAAGTAAAGTTCCTGTTAATACTAGCATTACTTGAGTTCTTAAAGTGAACTGTAAAGCCAGTTCCAGATATACTACTGAGTTCAAAATAATCTCCTGTTGCCATGTTTTGAGGAGAAATATTAACAGAAGGTAAGAAGTTATTTAGATTACCTAGTCCAGACGTTCCAACAAAAAATGGTGCTGTGAATGTTACTGCTTTAGCTCCTGATCCTGATGCAATTACAGCAGATTGTTCAGTTCTTGATGGCATAGTTGCTGTGTATCCTGCTTGTTGTAAATTCATATTTTGTGCAACATCATTTGTATTTAATGTAATTCTAAATTGAAATCCTCTACCTTTAAATGTTCCATTAGCAAAATCATTGAAAGATGTATAAGAACTCATATCTGTAGAGGTTCGTACAGCTATTTTTGCATTTGCATCATTAGCAGTTGCTCCATCAAAATCTGTCCAAGTGTCTATTAAGTCAGTTCTTCTATCAAACAAATCACTTGTGTAAAATCCTTCACCACTAAAATGTCTTTTTAAAATAAGTGAAAATGTACCCCCAAGATCAAGAGTATCTACAAAATCATAAGTTCCTGTAGCATTTGTAGCTGGATTAGTAAGAACAAGTCCCCCCTTTGAACTATCATATTGAACATTAGATTTTGTTCCGTTATAAGGTGTGCTGTCAGTATCTTCCCTATCAGTTTTAACAATTATAGAGTCAAGAATATCAACAAGAGAAAGATTTACTTTAGTTGCTGTATCACTAAACCTACCTCCATCATCTTGAAATTTAAGAAGGTAAGTGCCAGCTAATGCAGGTGCAATAACCTCAGTTGAGTTACCAGCTACAGCCTCAATAATATCTTGGGCTGATTGAAAGGTTGCAGCATTTCCAGTTTGATTTGTATGTCTCACATAAACTCGACCACCATGTAAAACGTCTATAGCTGTAGCCTGTGTAAATCTAAGTCTTACGAATTGTTCATTTATAGGTTCAATAGTTAAACCAGATACGTTTTCTGGTAAAGCTGTTTTACCTTCTGCTACAAAAGTTGTACTTGTAAAATTAGTAGATAATTCTAAAGCTGCATTATAAGAAAATACTTGAATGTCATAAGTACCTTTTACAGTATCTAAAATCTCAAAATCACTACTAAATACAACTTGAGAAACATAATTACCATTTTGTAATTTATAATTTACCTGATATTGAGTAACACCTTCTACCGGCTGCCAATCAATAATTAATTTGCTTCTAGCAATATTGTTTATAACAACTGTTTTTTCTGTTACTGTTAAAGCACTTGGAGGAGGTGCAGGTATATTTAATAAAGATATAGTTCTGGTGGGGAGTGCAGTTCCGTCTTCAATAAATGCGTATTTACCTTCTCTATAAGATAAACCTGTAATTGCATATTTAACATCATCTTCTTCTGTAACTTGAATAACTCTAAATAGCTGAGTTTGTAATGTAGTACTTGATATAAGATAAGGAGAATTTGTTAATGGTGCTGATGAAAAAGCAGAATCAGGACTTAAAACCGCACCTAATATTGCACTTATATTTTTTGTTTCTACAGTGCCATCACCTAGAATTACACTTATTGTTGGCGAGTCAGTTAAAGAAGGTAAAGTTGTTTGTGCAACAGCATCAATAGTTATCGCAGTAGTTGTTGCAGATACAACACGACCACCTCTTCTGGCTCCTGCTCTTACTGGATCATTTATTGCAATAATAGATCCGGGTCTTACTACAACTCCTGCATCTATAGAAGACGAAAATGTAACTGTCTCACTTTCATTTTGTTCAGCAAATAAAATTGCTCTTCCAAGTCTTGCAGCTTGATTACGAGAAGTACAAGCAAATGCTTTTATTTGCTTAACTATTGTACCTAGCTTACTTATAGCAGTACTATCTTCAACTACCTCAAAATCAACTTCTTTAGAATCCATGTTGAAGTAGCTAACAGATATTACAGAATGACGTTGTTTCAAGCTACTACCTTGATATACAAATCCTTCCTCGCCTACATTAGATAGATTAAATAAATAACTTGCTGTTGTTGGTTTGTCTTGAGATATAGTGATTGAACCGGCAGACCAAATAGGCATACATCTCATAACACCAGATAATTCATTAATTGCTGCAAAAGCTTCTTTAGGACTTTGAATATTTACATTACAACTAAATCTTGCCTCTTTTGTCCCTCCACCTGTACCATCATCTACTTCTTCATTAGCATATTTACTAGCAGCTACAAAACTAAATAAATCTAAATTACTGTCAGTAACATGATCTCCCAGACCATACCTCGTATTCGTGAGCAAATCGAGCAAGCACATAGCAGGGCAATTTGTATAAACAGCAGCACCCATTACTCCGTTAAATATATAGCCACTTGGATAAACAATTCTGCCTGTAGCATTATCGACAGTAGGAGTGCCAGAACTATTTGCACCTGCTCCCGGTATTCTTACTTTTACACCTCTAATTCGATATTTTCTTGCAGGTATATTGCTAAACTGCTTACTATCTAAACGAAGAGCTACATAAGCACTATTAGGATACGTTGAGTTGTTATCTATTACCTCTTGAAAACTTGTGAATTGAAAAGCATTAACTCTTTGCGTATCTGTGCTATCTGCTGTAATACGAAGAACTCTTACATCTACAGTTGTAAAACCGCTTGTTAATTCTATTCTATGATCTCTGGCATAAGCATCAGCAGTTCTACCACTTACAGATGCTTCAATTTTAGTTACGAATCCACCTGAGTCATGCTGTATTTGAATAGCGTATTTGACTGTATCTCCTCTCACATCACCATCATCTTCTAAGACTTGAATCTGAGGCCAAGTTAAAGTCACAATTACTGCATCAACATCCGTATTAGTAATTTGTCTAGTTACTGAACCACTTAGGCCAACAGTTTGGGCAGTCCATGTAACTCCACCATCAGTAATTGTCTGCCCAACAGATGCAGTTAAAAAAGCAGTAGGCTCAGTCGTTCCAGCTTGTCCTGCTGTTGTGCATTTAAAAACAATTAAATCACTTGCTGAATTATTGCCAGATTTAACTATTTGATTAACTGTATAATTTTTACCACTAATTGTAACGCTACCATCATTGTTTTCTGTCCTAACAACTGTCCAAGTAGTAGCTAAATCATCATTTTCAACCTCTACTTGAACTCCAATAGGTGTTCTGCTTTCAGCAGGAATACCACTCATTCTTGTCTGGTTTGAAGTTCCAAACTTGGATTTAAAGGTTACATCTTTAAAATTAAACTGTTCATCACTTGGATTTGCACTTGAGGCATTTGATTGAAGTATTGGAGTGTCATCAAGAAAAACATCTTTTAAACTTGCATTTTCATATGCTGTAGTTCCTTTGGTTAGACCTTCTTTTGATGCACTAGCAAAACCCTCAATCTCTCCTTCAGATATTAAGTCTTGAACAGTAGCAAATTGTCTACTATGTAAAGTATCAGGCGCACGATATGGGGGTTTTGGGGGTTTTGGGCCTTTAGCTCCTCTAATAATTTTATTATTGTTAGTCATGCGTCTACCTGATTAGTGTCAACTGCTGCACTTATTACAACACTTCCTGTGAATATTTCACCATAAACTATTGGAACAGGAGTACCTGCTCTTGATGTGTTTTGCACTCCACTAAAACTAAAAGATAATTGTGGATCTTCCTCTGAATTAAAGCTTTCGGGTTCTGGTAAAGGGAATAATAAATCAGTTACACCTTGCAAAACTAAAGAAGCACCAACATATACTGCTGCTTTAGTTAAAAATCCTAATTTACCAAATGCAACAGCCGAACCTACTTGAGTTTTAGCAAAAGAACTTAGTCCTAAAGCTGGATTCATAAAAGCTGCTCCTATTAATAATCCTCCTAGTAATATCTTCCCAAAACCTCTACCAGCACCACTTATAGCTGGAATAAAATGTATATCCTCTTTCCCTACAGGATACGCTAATTCATCATCTCCAATGTCATAATTACCAACTTTAACCTGATAATATTTTGGACTCATATAAGATTCTACTTCTGGAAAATTATGTACTAAAAAACTTACCGCCTGAGAAACACTATCAACTTTTATCTCGAACTCTTTGTGTCCAATAAATTCTGCTAATTGTCCATATAATTTTAATTTACGAAGCATAGCGATACCTCTTTCCAGTACATTTTAACAACCATTCAGAGTACGGCTCTCTACAAGATAGTCTATCGGTTAAATGATGAATAACATCTCCTTCAAAAAATAATGCCACATGATTTAACCCCGGATTTAAGATACTCATAAGTAAAACATCTCCATCCTTTAATTTCTCATCAGGTCTTAATTCTCTAAATCCAGTTCTCCAAGCACAACTTTCAAACAAAGGATTATCTAAAAATTCTTCAAATTTTATTGGCCTGTCCCAATCTTTTAAATCTATATTTTTTTCTTGTTTATACCAATCTCTAACTAGACTCCAACAATCAGTTACACCCCAAACCCATTGACGACCTAATAAAGGCGGTTTATATCCACAAGGTTCTAAGTATGCCCATTGCTGTGTTTTTGGATTTACAATATGCCAAGGCAAATTGCTATCCTCGCAACTAATTTTATCTGCTTGACTTGGTGAAGGTGGTGTTGTTGGATGACTATGAACAACTCCAACAATTTCTCCTGTATTGTCTGCTTTTACATAATCTTCTGGATCTATTATAAAACATTGATGATCTGTTATAGAAAGATTACGGCATGGGTAATACCGTTCTTTTCCTTTTACATTTAGGAGTAAACCACAAGATTCTTTCGGGTCTTGTTCTTGTGCATGAAGTAGTGCTTTATCTTTCCAATTCATCCTACAAAAGTACCAATAGAAGGAAATTCTTTTCTTGTACATTGACGCTTGGGTATTCTTATACCTGCTAAATCTGTAGGAGCAGCAAGTTCAAACTCAACAATTTCTCTTGTTTCTGTTGCTTTACGGTCTATTGAATATACTTCTCTAGGAAACTCAGCATTAGGATCAGGAGTACCAAAAGGATTTGTTTGTTGAGTCTGTGTAACATTTACAGTTTGCGTAGTTGTATTTGGATTATTCATTGTAATTGTATTTCCCATCGCATTTCCATGAGTCGTACAATAATACCTTACGTCACTTGGGGCAGAGGGATAAAGCGGAGTGTAGGTAACAGTTGCACCAGCACTACCAGCAGTCCCAGCAGCGACTGTACCTTGAACTCCAATAGAATCAGAAGTTATTTGTAGAGGATGATTTGAATTGGAACTATGAGATTGGTCAAAGATATATGTAGATCCCCTTTTCATTGTAATAACAGGTTTTTGTGATCCATTTATAGCAAAAACATTATCACCATTACTATCTGCCACAACTGTAACAGTATAAGTCACAGTTTCTGCGTCAGCAGGATCGGCTATAGTTTCAGTTGTAGTTCCTGTTACTACAGAAGTAGGAGCAAAGTTTACAGCATCAATAAATTTTGCTAATGTTCGTATTCTCGTAACGGTAGCTCCTGTAAGATCATTTCCTGCTGTAATTTCGTTTACATCTACTAGGATTGCCGAAATAAATCCTGTAGCATTGTTAACAGATATTTTAGGTCTAGGTAACTGACCTTTTTGAAAAGCAAAACCTGTGGCCTGTATAGGAAATCTAAGATATTCATTTCCATCCCAAACTATTTTTCCATTTGCATTTAGATTACTACCAGCATGAAATCTATAAATTGTGTTTGCACCATGCAATGCAGTATCTAGCTGAAGCGTAAATAACTCAATAATTGCTGATGGATTTATTGACTGTAAATTACTAAAAACTGCTGAATTTACTGACATTATGATAATGGTTCAAATACCTGCACAAAAGTAGCAGTTATAGTCGCTAAATTTGAATAATTCATATCCTTTGACCATTGTGGGCATTTAAACTCCATAGCACTTGACTCATTTGGTGGTGTGTATGTAAAACTTGCACCGTCAACGGCTCTTGCATCTAAAAATGTCTCAATAGTATCAGAATCAGCTTCAGTTAAATTAGTCCAAGTCAGAGAAAATTGTTTTGGATTTTGATTTAATCCAAATAAAAGCCTATGCTCATATCCATCACCAAAAGTAACAGTTCTAGTATTAGGTTTCGATGTTTTCTTAACTGGATAACTAGGTTCTATAGATGGAAAAACAGCCATTATGCTAATAAACCTCCCGGCCTTTGTTGCTCTATTAATTCAGATTGTATCGCAGCAGATATTAAGCGACCAAGCTCTTTACCTCCTTGCTCATCTCCTTCTACAGAAGAACCAGTAGCATCTACATTCACAACTATATTTCCAACCCCTCCACCTTGAGCTATGACACC
>VTLG01012432.1_pt1 | contig 17602 bp, 14 predicted proteins | sample 4694571 | NCBI WGS metagenome assembly VTLG01 (sample SAMN12604809, study PRJNA352737) | marine metagenome | biome: ENVO:00000447; feature: ENVO:00000209|ENVO:00000569|ENVO:01000036; material: ENVO:00002151; isolation source: viral sequences binned using virsorter ... | reverse complement strand
AAGAGGAAGGTTCAGAGACTAGGTGGTTTGGGAAGCGTCCCATGTAATACACCATTAGCGTCCGACTTCCTAATAGGAAGATGATATAGTCCGTGCCATATCGAAAGATATGGAAAACACGATGATTTGGATGAGACACTTGCTCACTACGAATTAAGAGGAGAAATATCTAAGAAGATCGGATATGCCCTCGCTGAAAAATATGACAGACTAATCTTCCGTTCTATAACAAGAGGAGCTAGATCTGCATCCCCAGTATCTGCAACAAGTTTTGTAGAACCTGGCGGAACACAAATCAGAGTTGGATCTACAACTAATGACTCTGATGCTTATAACGCTGGAAACCTAGTAAATGCATTCTACGATGCAGCTGCTGCTCTTGATGAAAAAGGAGTAAGCACAGATGGTAGATGTGCTGTACTAAACCCACGTCAATACTATGCACTAATTCAGGACATTGGTTCTAACGGATTAGTAAACAGAGACGTACAGGGTACTGCTTTACAAGGCGGTGGTGGCGTTATAGAAATCGCTGGAATCCACATCTACAAGTCAATGAATATTCCTTTCCTTGGCAAGTATGGTGTTGCTTACGGCGGTACAACAGGTGAGACTTCTCCTGGAAATCTTGGTTCCTTCATTGGACCTACACCTGAGAATGCTAACGCTACTGGCGGAGTTAACAACGACTATGGTACTAACGCTGAGTTAGGTGCTAAGTCTTGTGGACTTATCTTCCAAAAGGAAGCTGCTGGTGTTGTTGAAGCAATCGGACCACAAGTACAAGTAACAAACGGAGACGTATCAGTTATCTATCAGGGTAAATTACATTGCCCCTTTAAAAAGTAATTTTTATTGAAACACTGGATTAATTCAGGGAAAGCTAAGTTGAAAAATATGCTAATCCTGAGCGAAGCTCTACAGGCGTGTAGAGAACGTGCATCGACTAGATGGTGAGAAACGCTTTTCTCGTAATACATCATTAACATCCAGCATCCTACAAGGATGAAGATATAGTCAGTACTATTAGAAATAATAGATTAATACGGATGTGATACTTGGACGTATGGCAATGGGTGCGGATTACCTAAACCCAGCTGCTGCTGTTGAATTGTACGTTGGAACTTCTGCTCCTTCTTCATTCTAAATATGTTTTTTTACGGGGTCTTCGGACCCCTTTTTTTTATTTGTAAATATGACAACTCCCACAACAATAGATACCGAGACCGAACTCTCCGCCGTAAATACGATTCTGGGAGCTATTGGTCAATCTCCGGTTACAACATTAGGAACAGTAACAACCAATGTTACTAATACAGCTTCACAAATCGCTAACACTTTTGAAAACCCAGAGATAGCACTTATATACCAAATACTTAAAGAGTCTAATATTGATGTACAAAATGAAGGTTGGACATTTAATAGAGAGGATCATGTTAAGTTTCATCCAGACTCAACTACAAAAGAAATAACAATACCTACAAATGTTTTACGTATGGATTCAGAAAATCCAGAAGATAAAACTGTTGCTCCTATAAGAAGAAATGGAAAACTTTATGACAAGGTTAACCATACTTATATATGGGAAGACGAAGATGTTTATTTAAATGTTGTCTACCTATTTCCTTATGAAGATATACCTTCAGCATTTAAAAGATACATAACTTACAAAGCAGCTGGTAGAGCAGCCACACAGATGGTCACTAACTCTCAGTTAGTTCAACTATTACAAGTACAAGAGCAAATGGCTAGAGCTGCATGTTTGGAATATGAATGTAATCAAGGTGACTACAACATGCTAGGCATGCCACATGACACACATTATTCCACATATAAACCTTTCAAAGCATTGCAAAGATAATGTCAACAGTAACCCAATTAGTACCTAACTATGTTTTAGGTATATCAGAGCAGCCTGACGAACTTAAATTAGCTGGACAAGTTAAAGACTTGGTAAATGCTATCCCAGATGTGACATTGGGTTGCGTTAAACGTCCAGGAAGCAAGTATGTCACTAAGATTACACCAAATAGTGGAACTTTAAGTTGGTTCCATATTTATAACGATTCCGATAATCAATACATAGGTAATGTAAGTACGTCAGGTGTATTCCAAATTTGGAGAACAAGTGATGGTGCATCTATCCCACTTGATTATTCAGGTGTAACAGGATCTAACGCTGCAACATATTTAAGTGGTTGGACTGACCCAACTGATATTCAAGCATTAACTATTAACGAAAATACTTTCTTTACTAATAGAACTAAGACTACAGCAATGAAGTCAGGAACATCTGATAAGTCTCCAGCTTTAGTAAATGAAGTAATAATTGAAATAAAAACAGTATCTTACGGTAAGCAATACGCATTAAATATTTATGATCCAGCAAATCCTGGAACTCCAATAACAGAAACCAGAGCAACAGCCATCGCAGCAAATAAAAGTTTTACTGAAGCTGTAGGTAATTTAAATGATGGAACGTGTAGAGCGATGGGTAGAGAAGTTATAAATGTAGTAGACGGAACAGTTAACGGACCAATAGCTGGAAATTATAACAACCCAAATTATAATGTTAGCAATAATACTGGTAACACAAATCTTAGGTACGAACTTGATGTTAGATGTACACCTGTAGTAGATCCAAACAATATAGGAACTGCAACAAGTGGACCTCAATATAATGATGCCTATTCAGTATCTGCAAAATTACAATTTGGTGGAGAAGGTTGGGAAACTGATGACAGACATTATTACCTTACTGAAAAAACTGGTATGGGATATATTGATATAACAAATCACGTCACCATAAAAAGTTATGCAAATATTGCTGCTGTCCGACCACCAGCTACCTCTTCTAGTGCTGATGAAGCCGTGACTTCTGCTGGAATATTAGGCGATATGAAGACTGCATTAGATGCTATTACGGGTACAGGAATTACGGCAACAATCACTGGAAACTGTCTACATCTTACAAGAAGTACACCTTTCGCTGTTAGCACTCCTGAGCCACAATTAATGAATATTGTTACTAATCAGGCTAATAATGTTGGAGAATTACCTTCAAATTGTAGGCATAATTATGTAGTAAAAATCGTAAATAGTAGTGATGATGATGATGATTATTATTTAAAATTTGTACTAGCAAATGCTGGAACATCTACATCTACAAACTATTTTGGTGAAGGTGTATGGGAAGAATGTCCAGCTCCTAATATTGAAATAGAGATAGATAAAGATACTATGCCTATAAGACTTATTAGAGAGCTGCCAGGAAATACATATCCCAACGGAAGATTTATATGTCAGTCAATTGATTACAATAAGCGAAATGTAGGAGATGACAATACTAACCCTGTTCCTAGTTTTATAGGTAGTCCATTACAAAAGATGCTGTTCTTTAGAAACAGACTTGTTGTATTAAGTCAGAATAATGTTATTACATCTAAGACTAACGATTTCTTTAATTTCTTTAGTACTTCAGCAATGACGGAAACGTCATCGGATCCTATTGATTTACAGGCAAGTTCAACATTTCCAACAACTATATTTGATGGTATAGAAGTAAATGCTGGTCTTTTACTATTTAGTTCTAACCAACAATTTATGCTAACTACGGATAGTGATGCATTAACTCCAACAACTGCGAAAATAAATTATTTAGCTTCATATAATTTCAACCCTAAAACAGTCCCATTTTCTATGGGAGTTACCTCTGGCTTTATAAATAGTACTGGAAAAAACTCCAGAATTTTTGAAATGGCAAATGTACAGAGAGAAGGTGAACCTACTGTTTTAGAACAAAGCAAACTTGTATCTAAAAAATTACCTATTGACTTAACACTACCTACTACCTCTAAAGAAAATAGTCTTTTACTTTTAGGAGCAAAAAATTATAACGAGGTTTGGGGATTTAGATATTACAGTGATGGTGAAAAACGTGTACAGTCTGCATGGTTTAGATGGTCAACATCTGGTCATTTAATTCATCATGTAATTCTTGATGATGTTTACTATCTAATTATCAAAAATACAGTAGGTGGAACAGATGAATATATTCTTGAATCTATAGATGTTAAAAAGCAAGATGATACAAAAATAATAGGTACAGAAAATTATCCAATACATTTGGATCGGCATACACAGATGTCTGCTCTGTCGTCAGGGTCCTACAGTGCAACTACTAAAAAAACTACATTTGCTAGACCTACAGGTTTTGCAAGTACAGCTCAACTAGCAGTTTATAATCACAACTCAGGAAATGATATTGGTAGATATGCCTTAGCTACTGCTAACGGAAGTAACTTAGAAGTTGATGGTAACTGGACTGGAACAACATTCATGCTGGGTTATCTATTTGATTACCTTGTAGAAATACCAACTATATATGTAACTCAAGCAGTAGGTGGTAAAAGTAGATCTGATACAAGATCATCATTAGTAGTTCATAGGTTACATTTTGCATTTGGAGAACTTGGAAATATTGATACAACAATTCAAAGAAAGGGAAGAGTTGACTATACAGCTAATTTTAGTGCAGCTGAAATTGATTCAATTGCTGCAAACGAATTACCAATAGTAGAAGACTATATTCAAACTATTCCTATATATGAAAGAAATACAAACTTAACTATACAAATTAAATCAACACATCCTTCTCCAGCTACTCTTCATTCGATGAACTGGGAAGGAGATTACAACCCAAGATATTATAGACGTGTCTAAATTACTTCACCCAGCAACAACTGAACTAGCTTTAGAAGTTGCTAAAAATTTAAGACCTGATGACTATAGAGAGATTGTTGAGGGACATGGATTAACACCAGAAATCCATCTTCCTCTTTTTCTTAATGAAGGGATAAATCACGTATTCACTATGCCAAACGGCAAGACTGCTGGTATGGGTGGTGTATCATCGGACGGAAGAATATGGATGCTTTGTACACCTGAAATTGACAAGTATCCAGTTACTTTTACACGACTAGCAAAACGACATTTATTATCTTTTAACGACAGACCACTGTTGTGGAATATTTGCGATAAACGCAATACAACTCACCTAAAACTATTAAAGTTTTTGGGCTTTAAATTTCTAAGAGAAGTTTTACATGGTCCAAAATTATTACCATTTATTGAATTTTGTAAAATACCATGTGTGCAAAAGGAGGACTAACGGCTGGACAAAGTGCAGGGATCGGATTCGGTCTTGATGCATTTGGAGCACTAGCCGGATTCGGACAGCAACGTAGAGATGTTGCTCGACAAAATAGAGCTATCGCTAGACAAAATCAACTTGCTATAAACGCTTATAACACTAAAAATCGTAATGCAGAACTTGCATGGAGAAACGATAAACAAGATGGTGATATTGAAGTTGATAACAAATGGCGTGAAACCAAAGATGCCATAGCTGAAGCTCAGTTACAAGCAAGACAAGCTGCTGGAAAATCAGCAATAGCTCAACAACAAATACTAACCAGAATGATTAATGCTGGAGCCGGTAGAGAGCAAGCTGGTAGACGATCAGGAGGTAGAGCTGAATATTTAGCACAAGCTCAACAATGGGCTGCTCAAGGTGCACAAGCTGCATTTTCTAGAGATAGCTCAATATTATTTCAAGATAAAGCTGGTAGGAATATGGCTGCATTTGCTCAAGGAAAATACGTTGAGTATATAACTGGTAGACCTAGCCCTGAAGCTCCACCACTACTAGAAGAATTTAGAAAAGGACCAAGTTTCTTAAATACAGCATTACAGATAGCTGGAGCTGGTTTAAATAGATACAACGAGTACAAAGGAAATACCAATAAACCAGGCTGGAACAACGTTTTAAATAATAATCAGAACCAACAACAGCCAATAGGTGGCGGATCATACAATCAATACGCTGAGGGTGCATTCCAACAACAACCTAGTTTTAATTATGATGCTGGACAGTTAACAACTATGGAAATTCCCTCATATAGTGCACCAGTATTTGGTGGAGATAAAAGTCTTCTTCAAGGTGAAATGGATGATTATTTCCAACAAAAAACAAACTTTAATGAAGCAAAAAGTTTAGGCGTAGATAATCAAATAGTTTTTGGAGGAAGCTAACATGTCATACAGAAGAGTCCTTGATAACTTAACTCAGGGAGAACAGCGTAACGCAGATCGAGCTGCAAAGTTTGATCAAAATATGATTACCCATGAAAGAAATAGAGATCTCCAACAATTAGATGCAATAAAAGGTTTTTCAAAATCACTTGATAAATTTGTACAGGATAAGTACAAAAGAGATGATGCTCAGTTGCAGAAAGATATGGAGCTTAAGGTTGCTGAAGAACATTTAGAAGCTAAAGAACAAACTGGCGACCCTAACATTTCTGAAGAAGTTAATGCAGAATATATAGAAAACAGAGATACTGTTTTAAAAAATGATAAAGAATTAGCTAAAACAGCTAACTCTGCATTGGAACAAGGTGCAAGTTTTGAAGAGGCTAAACAGATACATAACTTATCTGGAGCAGCTCTTTATTACTACGTAAGAGCAAAATCAAAAATAGCAGCTGACGGTTACGAAGACTGGATAAGTGGAGAGATGAATAATAATGAAACTCTTGAACTTGAAGTTAATGGTGTTAAATTTACCCCTGCTACAGCTGAAACTTTAGATCAAAAAAATGTTGCAATGAAAGCTCTTAGAAGAGAATACATGAGACAAAATAATTTAGGTTCCGTAAACCCAGCTTTATTAAATGATGAGTCAGTTGGTTTTTATGATAATGTAATTTCTTCTCATAATAAATTATCTAAAAAATATGCAAAAGATGAAGCAATATCAAGTGGTTTTGAAGATCGTCAAAAAGCAGTTGAAGAGTTTAGAGATGATAAAGATTTTGAAGCTTTATTAGGTAAGATAAAAATTACTGCTAATGAAAATGGTGAGAATTTCAATAGGGCTGAAGCATTAGATGAAACTTTTGAAATACTTACAGATTTAGCTAAGACTGGTCAATTATCACTAGAAGATTTAGAAGCTATAAAACAACAAGATATTGAAATTAATGGTAAGACTGAGAAAGTAGGTAAATGGACAACTAGGTGGCTTAAATTACAAGAAGAAGTATTAGAGTATAGAAATGAAGCTATTGAAAATGCTATAGAAGCAAAAGAATTAGAAGGTAAACAATATACTCAAAAAATTTTAGAAGAAGAATCTGCATTATTAAAAGAACAACCTCCTAGAAGGTTTACCGAAGAAGAAATTAAAGAAAAAATTAATGCATGGGACCCAGCATGGGGATCAATGCCTAAAAAATTAACAGATTTAATGGATCGTTCTCTTGAAGATTATGAGGATAAAGATATTATTGAAGATCTAGAATTTAGACAAAGGCATAATTTACCAATTTCACAAGATGATGTAGATAAAATTAAAGATTCAAAATTATGGCGTGACTGGTCTACAAAAACCACAGTAAGTAAAACTACAAGTTTATCTAATGATGAGGTTACTAGCTTTACTAATAGATTAAATACTAGATTAAAAAATAAATTTAAACTTAAAAATGATGGTGATGTAAAACCTAACGGATATTGGGATTATCATGATAATGCTTTAAATGACTTTCATAGAATTTATCGAGAAAATGTTGATAAATATGGAAAGGCAAAAGCATTTGATATGGCTAAAACAGAAGTTTTAGAAAAAATTGGTAGTAGTACCAAAATTGAAGGTGATGATGGTAAGTACTATGACTATTATGAACAACCTATTGATCCAGATCCTAATAAAACACTAAATAAAAATCTTGAAATAGCTGCTTATGCTATAGAAATTAATGGAAGACAAAAAGCTTTATATGAAAGTATTTTACCTAATACAGAAGATGATTTAAAAAAATATATTGATTCAAACGGTGAGACTGTTCCGGAAATATACCAATTAATAGCTGATAGATATAATAAAACAAAAAAAAGAAGTGAACCAGTTTTATCAGCCACTGATATTGCAAGAGCACAAGCAAAATTAATAGGTGATGATGGGGTTATTATTTCTGATATTGATAAAGAGTTAGATCAATTAGACGAAAATGTAAGAGAACTTTTATTACTTCATCCAGATCAAGGGAGAGTACAACGGGCAAAAATTGAAGAATTAAAAAAGGATGGTGATATTTCTTACGATGACGTTCAATTCTTAATTGAAGAAATGCATGCCTATTATCAGACACCTGAAGGTAAAGCTCAAATGGATAAAGAGTTTCCAATTGGAGAAGAGATTACAATTAAACCTCCTAGAGATTTAAGTAAGAGTAATAAAAAAGCATTAAAATCAAAAAAAATAAAAGGTGATCAAACACCTTGGTTAGAAAGTGCTGGCGGTAAAAAGTTTGTAAAGGATTTTACACGTATAGTTACACCAGAAATATTTCATGGTTTAAATCCAGTCAAAGATTTCTTACGAGAAGTTGAATTAAGAAAACAAGAAGTACAACAACAAGATAGACCTTCTAATAGAAGATAACGTAATTACTAAGGTAATAAAATGAATTCAGGAATGAATTTCGACTCCATAGATACTTCAGGATTTGAAGGATTTGCTGATGAAATCCGTGATGATCGAGAAGAGGAAGAGAGACGAGAACAACTAAGAGCTGAAATGCAAGCTCAACAAGAAGAGGAACAGGCAAAGGCTATGGCTGATGCTGAAGATCCTAGAAATAGAGAAGGCTTCGGAGGTGTAAGAGGAATAGCAAAAGAGATTGGATCTGCCATTGGTGGTGGATTACAAGATACAGTTTCCTCTGCTGTCACTCTTCCAGAAAGAGCCATTGATATGTTCAGTGGTGAAATGGAAGAGGAGATGCAAACTGAAGAAGGATATAAACCAGAATGGGATGATGCTTTTGTAAATGATGAAGATCCAATTGAAACCAAAACATGGTGGGGAGGAGCCTTACGAGGTCTCGTTCATTTTGGATCTTTAGCAGTTGCTATTATTCCAGCCATGAAAGCAGCTGGTGTAACCGCTGCAACTACTGTTGCTGGTAGTTTGGCAAGAGGTGCAGCAATTGGTGCTACCTCAGATTTGGTATCAAGATATTCTCAAGATGATAATGGTTTAGCAGTATTAAGAGATAGATTTGGTTTATTAGATACTCCTATTTCTACTAAAGATACTGATCACCCTGCTATGAAGACATTGAAAAATGTTGTAGAAGGTATGGGTATTGGTATTATTTTTGATGCTGCTGGGATGGCTATAAAAAGAGGAGTAAGAAAGCTTAGACCTGGAGAAACAACATATATACAAAATGAACTTTTTCCAACAGGAGAGTATGCTGTTGACCCTGAAGAATTAACAAAAATAGCTGCAAGAAATGAAAGCGTTCAAATTCAAATAACAGAGAAAGCAGTTGATCAGTTAGAAATAGAAGGTTTTGGAGCATATAAAAATAATAATTTAGCTAGTAAAACTCAAGCTACACCTACCTCAACAGAAGCACCTTTTGATGTAAAAAGACAATTAAAGAGAACTAGAACAGAATATGGAGCTGAAGATGGTTCTACTGGTTCTGTAACTACCCCTGTATCTCTTAATCGAATGAGTATAAACAGCGAAATGGCTGAGAAAGAACTTATAAAACTTATGAAAATATATATGAGTGATGCAAGAGTTCAAGAAGAGGTTGCTAAAGCTAAAGCAAAAAATATTCCTTTAAATAAAGTCTGGCAAGATTCCATTGAGATGGCACAGAAAGTAATGGAAGGTAGAAATAATAGTGAATTAACTGCTGATGAATTTTGGGCAATTTTTAATGAAGGTCCTACAACTATTAAGACTGGAACTGGTGAAGAATTTACCGTATGGGGATCTGAAATGGTAGTAGCAGCTGATTTAGTTATTGGCTCATTATTAAAAGAAATTAGAGATTCAGGTATAACTAACAGAGAACTTTATAAATATGCAGATTTAACTGATATTGATGGTCCTGCTAGAGCAACCTATGACAAAGTTATTGCTGGTTTAACACAAGTTAAGTTAGCTAAAATGACTTATTCTAATAAATTTAGAGAGTTAGGAGCTGGTAAAAAAGTAACTAAAAATTCAAAAGCTGAGATATTTGAAGCTGTTAATAAGCAAATGGCTGATTCTAAAAAAGCTCACAAATTGGCTTATCAAATTGCAGGAACCAGTAAAAATGATGATCTTTTTAAAGCTATTAATGAAGCTATGTCTTGGTCAGGAGAAATTAATACATTAACTGATTTCGATAATTACATAAGAAAGAAGTTTAGAGGAGGAAAAATAAAAGGAAAATATGACATTGGTTTAATGGTAAAAGGTCTACAAAAAGTAATGGTTAATAGTGTTCTCAGTGGTCCTAAAACTCCAATAAGAGCAATAATGGGTACTGGTTCAGCTACGTTTCTTAGACCATTATCAATGGCATTAGGAGCTGGAATTAAAGGAGACGGTGCAACATTACGAGCTTCAATGGCAGCTATGAATGCAATGCGTGAATCTATACCTGAAGCTTGGACATTATTCAAAAAAAATTTACAAGGATATTGGGCTGGAGATATTTCAACTATAAATACTAGATTTAACCAAATCACTAAAGGTGATGAACAGTGGGCAATGTATAAACATTGGATAGAAAATAGTGAAGGAGTTACTGCTGGAGATAGATTTGCGTTTACTGTTGGTAATGGAGTCAGGGCATTAAATGATAATAAGTTTTTAACCTATTCAACAAAGATAATGGGTGCTACTGATGATGCATTTGGATTGATATTAGCTAGAGCTACTGCAAAAGAAAGAGCAATGCGTGAAGCAATGAATCTTTACAACGCAGGAAAAGTAACTGAAATTTCTCCTCAAATGTTGAAGGAAGCTCAAGATAGATTTTATGCTCAAATAATGGATGGAGATGGGAATATTATTGATGATGCTACACTTTTTGCAAAAAAAGAAGCAACTTTAACAACAGAACTACAAGGATTTTCTGCAAAGATTGATGAGGCATTTAGTCAAAACCCTTGGACTAAACCATTTTTATTATTTGCTAGAACTGGAATGAATGGTTTGCAATTAACAGCAAAACATACTCCTTTATTTAATAGATTAGTAAAAGAATCTAGAGATATAATGAAAGCTACTCCAGATAATCTAGGAGATTTAGCTGTTTATGGTATAAAAAATGCTGAAGATTTAGCTAATGCTAAAGCTTTACGAGAAGGTCGTATAGCTATAGGAAGTAGTTTAATTTTACTAGCTAATATTCATTATATTAATGGAGGCTTAACTGGTAATGGTCCATCAAATAGACAGCAAAGACAAACTTGGATAGATGCTGGATGGAGACCAAGAAGTATTCAAATTGGTGGGGCTTGGGTAACTTATGATTCCTTAGAACCATTTAACTTAATACTCTCTACTATTGGTGATATTGGTGATCATATGGATCAAATGGGTCCAGAGTGGACTGAACAACAATATAGAAAATTAGCAATCGTAATAATGCAAGGCTTATCTAGTAAATCTTATTTAGCTAGTATGCAACAATTTGTAGATTTATTTGCTGGTCAGCCAGGTTCTTCAGAAAGAATTATTGCAAGTTTATTAAATAATACTGTTCCTCTTTCCTCATTAAGAAATGAATTAGGAAAGTTAATTAACCCTTATATGAAAGAGATAAATTCTGGAATTGGGCAATCAATTCGAAATAGAAACTTATTTATGGAAGGTTTAGCAGGAAGAGATCAAGTACCTACAAAATATGATTTATTAAATGGTCAACCAATTAGAAATTGGGATTTTCCTACTCGTATGTTTAATGCAGTAATGCCTTTTCAAATAAATCTAGATTATAGTATTGGTCGAAAATTACTATTTGATAGTGGATATGACTTAAGAACAACTACATATTCTTATGAAGGGTTAGATTTTAGTGATTCCCCTGTAATTAGATCTCTTTTTCAAAAAGCAATAGGCGATCAAAATATTGAATTTGAATTAAATAAATTAGCAAAAGATCCAAAAATTATAGCTTCTATAAATCAAATGAATTATGACACTTGGAATGGAAACCGTTTAAGAGATCCTATGAAAGCCTATGTACATAATTTTGAAATAAAAAGATTATTTGAAAGAGCTAAACGAAAAGCATTTAACAAAATAAGAAATCATCCTGAAGTTATTAGATTAATGGAAACTAAAAATAATAGAAGAATAGATAATTTAAAAACTTTAAAACAAACAGGAAATTATAGAGCAACAAAAATAGAAAATATTCAAAATTTAAAGAACAAATAATCCGCCCATAAACCTAACTCTTAGGAGAAAATGGCAATTACATACACCGACAATGGTGGAGGTGTGCCTAATGGTTCCGATCTGGAATTTACGTACACCTTCCCTGTCATACAAACTGAAGATGTAAAAGTTGCTCTTAATGGAGTAACACAAGCGACAACTAAATATGCAGTCGATACTGCAAGCAATCCCACCAAAATAACTTTTAATAACACAAGTGTAGATAGTTCAGTACAGGAAAGTACTGGTGCTCCTAAATCAGGAGTATTAGTAAGAGTATTTAGACAAACAACTGTTGGTAAATCTACAGGTGATGATGATCCTAAAGCTGTATATGCAGCTGGTTCGTCTATTAGAGCTGTTGATTTAAATGCAAATACTGAACAAGCACTTTATGCAATACACGAATTACAAGAACAACCAATTGAAAATCCAGAATTGCAAGATGGTTCTGTAACTTCTAGTAAAATATTAGATGGAACTATAGTTTCTGGAGATATAGCAGATGGAACTATTGTCAATGCTGATATAAATGCTTCAGCTGCTATAGCTGGTACAAAAGTGAATCCAGCATTTGGATCGCAGAACGTATCAACATCAGGCACACTGGCTAGTGGTGCTCAGACTGTTACAGGAAACATAGCAGTTTCTGGCACAGTAGATGGTCGTGACGTAGCAACTGATGGTACTAAATTAGATGGTATTGAAACAGCAGCAACAGCAGATCAGACTGATGCAGAAATTAGAACTGCTGTTGAAAATGCTACTGATAGTAATGTATTTACAGACGCTGACCATACAAAACTTAATGGTATAGAAACAGGTGCTACAGCAGATCAAACAGCTGCTGAAATAAGAACTCTTGTAGAATCTGCATCTGATAGTAACGTCTTTACAGATGCTGACCATACAAAATTAAATGGGATAGAAGCCAGTGCTGACGTTACAGACGCTACTAACGTAGATGCTGCTGGTGCAGTAATGAATAGTGACCTAGCTACAAAAGGTCAGATCATAGTTGGTGATGGTTCAGGTGATCCTACAATTCTTGGTGTTGGACAAAATAACTATGTGTTAGTTGCAGATAGTAATGAAGCATCAGGTGTTAAATGGGGTCCAGCACCTTCTGCTGGTGGTTTAAATAATATTGTTGAAGATAATTCTCCACAATTAGGAGGAGCTTTAGATGTACAAGCACAAGAAATAAATACAAGTACGACTAATGGAAATATAAAACTTACACCAAATGGCACTGGAAAAGTTGAAGTAAAAGGAAATACTAATGCTGGTTCAATACAACTTAACTGCGAAAATAACAGTCATGGTGTAACTATAAAAGGACCAGCTCATAGTGCAGCTGCAAGTTATACCTTAACTTTGCCTAATAACATTGTTAACGGTCAGTTCCTTAAAACAGATACAAGCGGAAATCTTAGTTGGGCTGCTGTTGATCTAACAGCTTTAAGTGCATCTAATTTAACTTCTGGTACAGTTCCAGATGCTAGATTTCCAGCGACACTTCCAGCAGTTTCAGGAGCTAATTTAACAAATTTAGATGCTGCTGATTTAGCAAGTGGGACTATACCTGATGCAAGATTTCCAGGAACTTTGCCAGCTTCAAGTGCAGCTAATTTAACCAATATTCCAGCAGCAAATATAACTGGAACTTTACCAGCTATAAGCGGAGCAAACCTTACAGGTATTAATACAGACTTAGTTTCTGACAGTTCACCTCAGTTAGGTGGTAGCTTGGATACTAATGGTAATACCATAACTTTTGGTACAGGCGTTGGTTTTTCTAAAAAAACAGGAGCTACAAACGCTGTTGTAAATGGTATTACTCAACATGTAAAACAAAACTCCTTAATAATAGATGGTGGAGTTCAAGATCTATTCTTTACAGGTGGATCATCAGGATCAAAAATAACTTTTGGTAGTTCTGACGGTCTTACTCACGAAGTAATGCGAATTACGCCTTCTGTGCTTGGTGCAAGTCAACACGGTAAGGTTGATTTAAAATATGTAACAGCAAATGCTGGAGGTAGTACTTCTTCCTCTACAAAATTATCAACTACTTCGACTGGTATAACTGTTAATGGTACAGTTGCTGCTACATCCTATACAGGAGACGGATCAAACTTAACAGGCGTAGCCTCAACAGTGGCTGGAGGAGCAATATATGAAAACAGTCAAACAATTAGTTCAACACACACAATTCCAAGCGGGTCGAATGGAATGAGTGCTGGTCCTGTTTCAGTAAGTAACGGGGTAACTTTAACTATCAGTTCAGGTAGTACATACACAGTGGTTTAATTATGGCAATAACAATTAACGGAAGCACAAACACATTAACAGGAGTAGCAGTAGGTGGACTACCTGACGGAATAGTAGATACAGATATGTTAGCTGCAAATGCAGTTACAGCAGCAAAAAGAGGAAGCGGTGGAATTTTACAAGTTGTTCATGTTGAATATAGTACACAAGTCATAAGCACATCTACAAGTTTAGTTGATACAGGTCTTACTCTAGCAATAACACCAATACAAACAGGTTCCAAAATGCTTGTTACAGTTTTTCAACAGCTTAGAATAACTAGAGCTGTTGCAGGGCAAGGTGCGAGACTAGATTTACTACAAGATTCAACTACACGTTATCAAGCAGGGGTAACATACGAACTTTATGTTCCATTGATGGATTTTAGAAATAGAATTGCACTTAGTTCATTTCATTTACATGGTGTTTCGGCTGGTACTTCAACTACTTATAAAGTACAGGGAGGGCTTCATAGTGGTGATAATACTCCAAACATTATTTTCCAAGACAGTGGATCAAAATCAATGATGACTATAATGGAGGTAGCTACATAATGGATCAACCAACTAAATTTGATGCAATACAAGCATTATGTCCAAATGCTGAGTTTACTCTTAGAGGAGATACTTTAGAATGGTTAAAAGCAAATGGAGATACAGAGCCTAGTGATTCTGCAATCACAACAAAATTAGCAGAACTTAAAACAGATTATGATAATAAAGAATACCAAAGAAAAAGAACTTCCAGTGGCACTACAATTTACGCTTCTTTTGGAGATCAACTTGATATGTTGTATGCAGATATGCTTGCAGGTAAACTAGATACAACTGGAACGTGGGCTACCCACATTAAAGCGGTAAAAGACGCTAACCCAAAACCTAGTTAATTATGTCAGAGATCAAGGTAAATTCGATAAAAGGGGTAGGAGCCAGTTCTGCTGCTATTACTGTTGATAATACAAACGGAACTTGTACTTTAGCAAGTGGGTCAAAATTAAATAACTGCACGACAGATGGAACGACAAACTTAACTATTGCAGATGGAAATTTAGTTTTTTCAACTAATGGTCATGGTATTGACTTCTCTGCAACTGCCGATGGTTCTGGTACAGATTCAAGTGAACTTCTAGACGATTATGAAGAAGGTACTTGGACTCCAACTGTAACAGGGGGCACAATATCAAACAGTGGTGCATATTACACAAAAATTGGTAGAGCGGTGCATTGGTATTTATATGGATATGTAAGTAATACAGCAAATGATGGAGCACAATTTAGAATATATGGTTTGCCATATAATGTTGGTGGTAATTCTACTGGTTTGAATAATTATTACGGAGGTGTTGGAACAACAAATTATACTGCAAGTGCAAACAACGCTGGACTTCAAAGGTTAGCAATTTTGGCTCATGGTTCTTCAGATTATATATATTTTCATTTTATAGGGGCTGGAGATCCCAACCCACCTGTTAATTCTTATTGGCATAGTCATATGCTAAATCAAAGTTTTATTATGGCTGGAACTTACTTCACCTAATTAGACCGAGCTAAGTCTTAAAACTAAGCCTAAACCTGTTTTAATCGGAGATTAATCCTAATGGCACTTACAGAGTCAATCGAATACGACAAAATGGAGATCATAGGCCAGTACAAGGCAGTACAGGTCAGAAAAGCAACAGTTATAAAAAAAGATGGAGTTGAATTAACAAGGTCTTTTCATAGGTACGTTTTAAACGCTGGGACTTTAGATGCTTCTGATAATTTAGTCGATACTGATATATCAGGACAACCCGCAGAAGTTCAAGCAATTTGCAATGCGGTATGGACTACTGAGGTAAAAGCTGCATGGAAAGCTAAACTAATAGAAGATAAACCTGGAATGCCTTAATGCTGATTAATTAACCTTTTCTTGCATTTGTCTAGTCATTAACCCCATAGTGACGTAGAGAGGAGACAGGGCTACAATAAGCAGTAATACAAGCACACTTGAAAAAGATAGTGCTTTTAAAATTGCAAATTTAATCATGTTTCAAAAAATTGCTAATATTCTTAGCATCGTTTCTTTTCTTATGGTAGCTTCCATGAGTGGTGGAGCATACTTTGGTTACAAGTATGTAACTTCGGAACAGTTTAAATCAAGAGTAATGAATGAAATTCTTGGTAATGTTCAAGGAATGATGCCTAAAGTATTAGAAAAAGAATTACCTGATCTTACTGGCCCATCTTTACCAGTGCCACCAAAAGGATTAGGAATTTGAACTGTTGGCATTGTAAAACTGAATTAATTTGGGGTGGAGACCATGATATTGATGAAGATTTTCACCCTGTTCTTGGAGAAGAGTATTCTGTGGTGACTAATTTATCTTGTCCTAAATGTAATTCGTATGTAGAAGTTTATTTAGCCAAATGATATTTGGATTTATAAAAAAGCTAGTCAAATACTACATAGATAAATTAATTCATTGGATGCGTATGACAAAATTTAATTTAGAGCTAGATAATGACATAAAAAAATATCACGAAGAATTAGACAAAAAAGTGAAAAAGCCAAAAATTATAGAAAAAGGTACTTTCGGAGAAGATGGTTGGTCTATTTCTATAGGAGATGTAGAAGATGGAAATACCAAAGATTAGTATAAATAAGGTTGAGATACACGAGATACCAATATGGAAAACTGACGTACCAATATTAAATAATATAAGTAAGCCTATAGTTGATATCCCTGGTTGTGTAAGAGTACATAGAAACAATCTAACAAGCCTTATTGATAGTGATAAAGATGAATATGGCACATATACAGAATGTGGTAACTTCAGTATTCCTAGTTTTGAACCTTTGCAGTATAACCCCAACGAATTTAAATACACGCAATCCGAAACCCCCACAAATCAAGAGCAAGAGTTTGTTGAATCTACAGTAGAGCCACCAAAATACGAACCAAAGAAAAAAGATAAAGATGATAAATTTGTTCCCTGTCCTGGACCAAGG
>VTLG01015867.1_pt1 | contig 17612 bp, 23 predicted proteins | sample 4694571 | NCBI WGS metagenome assembly VTLG01 (sample SAMN12604809, study PRJNA352737) | marine metagenome | biome: ENVO:00000447; feature: ENVO:00000209|ENVO:00000569|ENVO:01000036; material: ENVO:00002151; isolation source: viral sequences binned using virsorter ... | reverse complement strand
GATTGCAGTCGCTATAAAAAGCTTTAGCGTAACCTGCGGTGGTCTTTTCTGTTCTGACATTTTTTTATCCTTTTTTCCAAAATGTATCTTGCGTTTACCATAAATGTATCGTAGACACAACCCTAATAACACAGATAAGGAAAAAAATTTATATGGAAACAATGCTTACACTACAAGATGTGCAGGCTTTATTGAAAGATGAACGTCCTGCAGATGTATGCAGTAAGACAGGCTTATCGCGTCACACTGTATATAGAATTAGAGATGGAGAATTTGACGATGTTAAATATACGACAGTAAAAGCTTTGTCAGATTACTTTAAATATGATTAAATAAAAAAGACCCCCTACCGAAGCAGAGGGTCAATCTAAAGAGAAGTGAAACAACCAAAGACCGAAAGAAAGGATGCCTCATGTCGCATTATATGACAGCACTAGCTATGAAGCAAACTAATTTAAAGCCTGCGACAAAAATAGTATTATATTGGATTGCAGACCACCATAACGGAGAAACAGGTGAATGCTTCCCAAGCATTAATCGACTTGCGCAATTATGTGAGATGTCAAGGCGATCTGTAGAGACACATATACTGACGCTTGAACAAGAAGGTTTATTAGAAAGAAAAGCACAATACAGGGAAACAGGCGGTAAGACAACTAATAGTTACATATTAGAACTCTCTGGAACTCCTTGGAACTCAGACGATGCGCAAAATCTGCGTATGGGTAGCGAAAAATCTGCGCATGGGGATATGCAAAATCTGCGCATGAATAACCTAGTAATAAATAACCTTGGAAATAAACCTAATAATATAGATCAATTATTTGAAGAATTTTGGAGCTATTATCCAAGAAAGATAAACAAGATAGCAGCAAAGCAATCTTTTATGACAGCCATTAGTAAAGCTAAACCAGACGTTATTTTAGATGGCATAAAAGCATACGCAGAAAGCATTAAACATTTTTGCAATCAGGACATGAAGTTTGTTCCACATGCTAGGACATGGCTACGTCAAGAGCGATGGACAAATGAAGTAGAATTAGCAACAGTAAACATTCAAGATAAAGTTTTGCAGGAGATGATGCATGAGAAATGAAGAGTTAAAAGAAATGTTCCTATCAATGTTAGGACGTTTGAATGCACCTAGAGCTATTACAAACAACAGTGAGGGCATGAAGAAAGAAGCTGAGATACTCACAAATGTAGTTATTAAGACAGCGCCTACGAATGGATACAAGGATTGGTTTAGTGATTTTGAAGAGGCAGTGCTTGGTAATTTGGAAACTAGAACATGGCCTACAATAAAAGAAATGCACAAAGCAGCTAAACAAATAGCGCCAAGGCGTCCTGAGTTTCGTGATTTGACAGGTGACAATAAATATCAACCTGATCCATACAAAATAAATGCAGGTAGAATTAAACGTGGAGAACCAGTAGATGAACATTACATAAATGGAACAGAAGCTAGAAAGTTATTGAATAAGGGGTTAGTTACAGAGGCAGATTTACAACCATATAAAGAAGCATTGACAGCTATTCATAATTACTAAAATATGGTAGTGTGTCATCAGGGCGTGTTTTTTCCACCTCCCTGATTAGATGCGCCTCAATAAACCCAACTGCCCTTCGGAGTTGCTTCCTTTTTTCCATAAACTTCGGGGGGCTTTTTTTTACGAACAAACTAGGTTATATTATATGGATATAGACGCACCCTGTTAGGACGGACATATGAGTACAAAAGAAGAACAAAAGTCTAAAGTAGAAGGATCTGGTAGAAAAAAAGGAACAGGCAATAAAGTTCCAAGACTACTGAAAGATGCTATATTAGAAGCTGCAGATAGGGCAGGACAGAATATCGTTTTAGCTAGATATGATGATCCTGACAAAGCAGATCCTAGATTTGTAGAGGAAGCCAAAAAGGAAGGTATGATTTCTTACCTAGAACATCAGGCTATAGAAAATCCACAATCATTTATGTCACTCATGGGCAAAGTGTTACCTATGCAGGTCAAAGCAGAAGTAGATGGTGGGCTTGAGCATGTGGTAAGATTAAAATGGAAAACGTAATAGAGATTGATTACAAGCCGCGCAAACATGCAAGAGATTTTCACGATAGGAAAGAACGGTTTGCTATAATAGTTGCGCATCGAAGGTTTGGCAAAACAGTAGCGGCAGTCAATGATTTAATTAGAGCATGTTTTTCTGTTGAAAAAAAAGATGTCAGGGTGGCATACATAGCCCCATATCTTTCACAAGCAAAAGCTGTAGCTTGGGATTATGCTTTAGAATACACAAAAGACATTCCAGACAGAAAGATCAATAACAGCGAACTAAGGATTGATTTTAGCAATGGAAGCAGATTTCGCCTCTATGGTGCAGATAATTATAATGCTATGCGCGGTCTTTATTTCGATGCAATAGTTTGTGATGAAATGGCAGACTTTCCTGCTTCAGCTTGGCCTACAGTTTTACGTCCAGCAATAGCAGACAGACATGGTAACTGTACATTTATCAGTACGCCAAAAGGTAAGAATGAGTTTTGGGAACTTTGGCACGATGCACAAGACAATCCAAACTGGTTTACGGCAATGCACAAAGCATCGGAAACAAATATTTTAGAAAAAGCAGAACTAGATGAAGCCAAGCTTACAATGGGAGAAGATCGTTACGAACAGGAATTTGAGTGTTCGTTCGAAGCAGCAATACAGGGTGCATATTACGCAGTAGAGATGAAGAACGCTACAAATGAGGGCAGAGTAACAAATGTTCCATATGATCCTGCGATGTCAGTAATTACAGCTTGGGATTTAGGTATAGGTGACAGTACAGCTATTTGGTTCTGTCAATTTCTTGGCGGTGGTGAGGTTAGAGTTATTGATTATTACGAAAACAGTGGGGTAGGGCTAGATCATTATGCAAAGATGTTAATAGATAAAGATTATCACTACGAACAGCATATTCTACCGCATGATGTACAGGTTAAAGAACTTGGTACAGGCAAAAGCAGGTTAGAAGTGCTGGACGCACTTGGCATACGGAACATAGAGATAGCACCAAAACTTGCAATCGAAGATGGGATACAAGCTGCAAGAACAATGATACCTAGATGTTATTTTGATGAAAATAAATGCAATCGTGGTATTGAGGCATTACGTCAATATCGCAGAGACTTCGATGAAAAGAACAAAACATGGCGCGGCAGACCATTGCATGATTGGACATCACATGGCGCAGATGCTTGGCGGTACATGGCTGTGGGTTACAGTCCAATACAAACGTGGGGTGAACCTATAAGAAGGAATTTGCGTGGCATCGCATAATGTGTTAGGGTGCATTAAAGATTAGGAGATGCACATGGCAAAACGTGGTCTATATTCAAACATCCATGCAAAACGTAAACGTATAGAAGCGCAGAAAAAAGCAGGAAAGAAACCAGAAAAAATGCGTAGAAAGGGTGCAAAAGGCGCACCAACAGATAAAGCATTTAAGGCTGCAGCTAAAACTGCTAAGAAACCCACAAAGAAAAAAGGAAAAAAGTAATGCCTCATGGAAAAGGAACTTATGGAAGTAAAAGAGGAAGGCCACCAAAAAAGAAGGGTGGTAAGAAAAAGGGCGGTAAGAAGAAGTAAATGGCTTACAAACTAATAGACGGTAAGCTTACAAAAGTAAAAGAAGAAGAGCGTCAGGCAGCATACAGACCATCAAGCCCACAAAGTCAAGCTGTTCGTGGAGGCGGTGGTGGTAAAGGATCTGCAAAAGATATAAAATTTGCAGACGGAAAACCTACTCAAGCGCAGCGTGACAGAATATTAGCTAGTCAAAACGATAATTCATTTGGATATTACGATATGAACACAGGCAGATATGTTCCTGCGTTTATCGATATGTTTGATGGCGGTGGTATGAATACTTCTGGAGATACTTTTCAAGGGGCAGGTCTTTACAGTGCGGCACTCAATGCAATGAACGTAGCTCCATATGGTTACAACAGGCCAAGAACCTATGCACAGGCAGGTATGGAAAACAGGCCAACAGGATTACCCCCTTCACAGCCAACTACAACAACTGCAAACGTAACAAGTAATGAGTTGCCCCCTGCAAACATAATGGGAACTGATGCAAACATGGGTGTAGGAACAATGCCGCCAAAACCAATGTTAAATCCAAATCCTGATATATACGATAATGTTGACATAAAAAGTGTGGTAGAGCCATTGATACAGGGATTGTTAATGCCAGAATTTCGACAGGTGCAGCCACAGGAAATGATAGCAATGATGCGTGAACAGGAGATGCGCCGCAGAAATCAACTACCAACTTTATTAGGCTAAGATGGCTAAGAAAAAAGATAGTCGTTTGGAACGTGCAGGAGTAAGCGGCTACAACAAGCCAAAGCGAACACCTAATCACAAAACTAAATCACATATCGTTGTTGCTAAAGAAGGTGACAAAGTAAAAACTATAAGATTTGGTCAACAGGGCAAGACAGGCGATAAAAAAATGACTAAACGTGCTAAATCTTTCAAAGCAAGACATGCAAAGAATATTTCTAAGGGTAAGATGTCTGCAGCATACTGGGCAAATAAGGTGAAATGGTAATGGACGCCAGAGACAGATATGCACAAATGACAGGTGATTATAAAAACGCTTATAGGTTGCTGGAAAGTGATAATGAAGAAGGATATTACTATACTGACAAGATGATGGAACGTGCAGTCGGCCTGTTAGACAATGCAACTGATACAGGTGAACAGACCTATTTTCAAACATTGATGGAAAAAAGGGGGCCACATAAAGGTTCTTTGCTTTCAGGTACTTATGGCATGTCTCCTATGTACGGTAGAGAAAACTTTCTAAACATCAGAGATAAAACGGACATGAGCAAGTTAGAAAAAATCTATCATGGCTTGCAGTTCATGACAGACAGAAGTCAGTATCCTAGCGCAAAACTTGGCATGATGCAGGGATTGTTCGATTACATGGTGGATAAATTCAATGATAGAAAATAGGAATATTTTCCAAGCATTAGAAGATTACTTTACAGGGCAACTTGATAGGCGCTTTGATAAAGATAATAGGTTTGGCGATGTTGCTGCACGTTACGGCAACGAATTGTTGGATATGTCGAAAGCAGTAGCAGGCAACGCAGGAGATTTAAGTTTTAGCGGTTTTCGTGAAGCAGCGCCAGATATGCTAGATCCTTATATTCGTGCGGCAGGTTACTTTCCAGACATGGCTTTAGCAGGTTTATTAGGTGTTCTAGGTGGAGCAGAAAAAGCTATAGCTGCAGGTGCAGAAATTCTAAGCACAGGTAATACCCAAGATGAAAAAAGATTAGCTAGGGATCTTCTTGGCATGGCTGAAGCGGCAGGTTTTAATCCTGAAGGTAGAATGGCAGGTGTGTTGGCTCCGTACATGCAACAATACTTAAAAGGTAGAATACCAGATTATCAATATGCAGGCAGATCACTTTTGCAAGGTGACTTAGAGGGTGTCAGGGAAGCGTTTACAGAAACAGACATGCTTCCAAGAGCGGTAGGTGCTGATATTACAAGACCCCAACAAGATCCACAGTATTTGCAGGACTTCGGCAATCCAGAAACAACAGCACAGTTTTATTCTCCGTCACTTCGTGCTGCACAAAATTTACCACAAAACAAGGGTAGTTATGAGCAGCTTCGTAATTGGATGATAACAAAAGGTGGTGCAAAACCAGAAGAGTTAGAGTTTTCTGGTGCTGACCGATTGTTTAATATGAAGCAAGTGACCAAACAGGAAATAGTAGATTACTTAGAAAACAATGATGCAAGTTTTAAAAGTTACACACTATCATCGGCAGATGGCGCAACAGGAAAGCCTATGGTTGTAGATTTTAGTGAAGCTAGGGATCAAATAGAACAAGATGAACCTTTAATGTCACAAATTGAAAGTGAATACATAGATCGTATGGTTGAAGATATGGGCTATCAGTTTACTAGTGGCGAAGATTTCATTTCTTTAGACGATTTGTACACAGAGGGTGTGCATGAAGGAGCTTATACAATAGATGAAATTGTTAATGATTTTCTTGTTTCAAGTGGAAGTTTAGCTAATCAAAGCCAAGCAGAACAACTTCGTGGAATGTTAGAAAATTATCAAAAAACGTTAAAAAAATACCATGAAACAGGATTTCATGGCGATAAGCCTACAGATAATTGGATAGTTCGTGTTGGCGATGAATTTACATTTGCAATGGATCAAGAGGATGCTGTTGAGAAAATGTCTGGTGGTTATGAGACTATTCGTTCTGCAGCAAGAGATGAATATTTCGATTTATTAGAATACGAATTTGACGAAGATCCCATAGCTTTTGCGGAAAATTATCGTTTAGGTGGAGGCCAAACAAACTTTAAAAGAGGCGAAACAAGACACGCAGATTATTTTCCTGCAGGTGGTTATAACTACAATGAAAGCATGATTAGATTTGAAGATCCTACAGGAATGATTGATGCTGAAGATTTGCCAAAAACACACCATCATGGGGCTGATGACGCAGGAACAGTTATGCACATGCGTCAGGCAGATTTTGAGGGGGGTAGGTTAGACAGAGATAGAATAAGATACATAGGGGAAATACAGCTAGACGCAAACAGAAGAATGATGGATAGTTTTATGGAACCCACGCCAAGAGAAAATTTAATTAATTTGTCTAAAGCAAGAAAAGAAATAGAAAAATTAAATCCAGAAAAAGATGCATTAAGCAAAAAACAAGGTCAAGTTTTAGAAGCTTTTAATGATAAAATGCTTTTAAGGGGTATCGATGGTAAACTAGAAGATGCTGCAATGTTTGCCATGATAAAACGCTATAATAAATTACATAAATCTCCTGATGGTCAAAGAATGTCGCCAAATATACCATTTATAGATGAAGAAGAATGGTTAAAAACTAAGGGTATTGGTGATGTATCAATACTTAATAGATTAGAAGATGTTGCCCCTTATCAATTAGCACCACAAAATCTTTATAGACTAATTAGAGAACCTATAGATTATAAGTACAAAAAAGAATTGTTAGATGCTTATATAGAAATTGCAAAACATGATAATCCAAAAGGTTATCAAGAAGAAGATTTTATAAAATCAATTATGCAAGCTAGAGAAGAAATATCAGACATACGTTCTGGATTTGATGATATAAATAAAAAACGAAAAGCTATACTTGATAAGTATAATGCTGAAGGCACTGATAATACGTTAAGAGATGACATTTATGCAAAATATGGGTATGGCACAAACGCACCTATGTTAGATAGTAGAAATAAACAAGTAGATTATGCTATAAGAAAAAGTTTATTAGACGCAGCTAACGATGAATACGTTGATTTTGTTGCATTTCCTGATGACGTAGGGGCTATAGGTTCAGTCGGCGGCAGCAGTGATCCCTTGCAAGGAACAATAGACTTCTATCAACAAAATGTACAGAACAGACTTAAAAGTGTTTTAAGAAAGATTGATAAAGATCTTAAAATAGAGGACATAGATATAAGTCAACAAGGTTTTGAAAATGAATTTATGGACGGTGGAGACTTTAATGCAAAGGGCGTAAGGATGACACCAGAGTTGCGTAAAAAACTTATAGAAAAAGGTTTACCGTCTTTTGGTATTGTAGGGGGTGTCGGATTGATGGATTTTATGGTAAGAGATAACAAAGACGGTAGGAACGATAGTTTACTTGCCTATTAGGAGTGTAGAATGGCACTGAGTAATTACGATGAACTTAAAGCTTCGGTAGCTGATTTTCTCAATCGTGATGACTTAACATCACAGATACCAGATTTTATTACTTTGGCTGAAACTCAAATGAACAGAGAGGTTCGCCACTATAGGATGGAAAAACGGGCTACGGCTGAGTTAGACACGCAATACACTCAACTACCCACAGATTTTCTGCAACCAATCAGGTTTGTAATAACAGCCGCTGATATATCAACATTAGAACAGGTTAGTGCCTTAGAAATTTCCAAGCTGAGAGAGGCTAACAATAATACTGTGGGTAGGCCAGTTAACTATTCAATACTTGATAGTTCTATTGAAGTGTTTCCAGCCCCAGACACAACCTACACTCTAGAGTTGCTCTATTACGAAAAAATAGACGCACTCAACAGTGGCAATGCATCAAATTGGATGTTGTCAAATTATCCAGATGCATATTTGTATGGCAGCTTAATGCACAGTGCGCCATTCCTACAGGAAGATAATCGTATCACAGTGTGGGCGGCCTTGTATGAAAAGGCAATAAATGATATTAATACAGAAAGTGAAAGATCTAAAACCAGTGCCGCTGGGCGCAGAATTAAAATAAGGAGTTATGGATAATGGCAAGTATAGCAGACAGGGTCCTTGATAACGGATTGACAATTTTGGACACAGAGGCGAATGCCGTCCACATAAATTCACAAGAAGCAACGACTTATGCTGAAGCAACATCGACTTACACATTGGGTTCATCATCTAGTGTAGCAATATCAGCCCCCGCTGACAGGACGGGCGGTGGACGTAAAGTCACTATGTCGGCAATCAGTGATGGTTCGGTTACAGGTACAGGCAACGCTACTCATTACGCGATTGTGGATACAAGTAATAGTAGATTATTAGTGGCTGGGGCTTTAACCGCTTCACAATCAGTGACAACAGGAAACACATTTTCATTGGCAAGCTTAGACGTAGGTATCCCAGATCCTTCATAACTTAAATGACGTAGAGGTTTACTTATGGCACTAATTGTAGCTGATAGAATACAAGAAACGACTACAAGCACTGGTACAGGAACTTACACGTTAGCTGGTGCAAAAGATGGCTTTCAATCGTTTGCAGCGGTTGGAAATGGCAATACAACCTATTATGCCTGTACCGATGGAACAGACTACGAAGTCGGTATAGGAACTTACACTGCCTCTGGTACGACACTTGCCAGAACAACCATCATCGAAAGCAGCAACAGTGATGCCGCTGTAAGCTGGACATCTGGCGAAAAAGATATTTTCGTTACGCTCCCAGCAAGCAAAGCAATAGTTTTAGATAGCACTGGTACGGTAGCCAAAATTAAAAGTGACGCCAATCACATTGGTGGCTCATATGTACTCAAATGCGCCACTACTGACGCTACAGCCACAGATCTTACATTAGATGGTGCAGCGGCAAGTAGCTCCAATCAAATCAATGCGGCCTCAGATACAGCTATAACATTTGATGGAACTGTAGTTGGTTTGCAAAATGGCGCACAAGCTTTTGCTGGATGGAGAGTTGAGGGTTTGCTCATTAACGATGGTGGAACAACGACTTTGGGCAACAGTGCTTTGTCTGTTCAACATAATTCATCTGGTTGGGTTCTAGCTATATCAGCCGACAATACCAACAATGCATTGAAGCTCACTGTCACTGGTGAAGCATCACACAACGTAAGGTGGATGGCAAACATTAGAACAAGTGAACTGACTTACGCATAGGAGTTAAATATGGCAATTCAAAAAAACTTTACGGCTACAGAAAATGAAATGGGATTTTTGCATGAAAATGCATATTATCAAATAGCTGCTTGTAGCTACGAAAGAACCCAAGACACAGATCCAAAATACAATGTTAAAATTATGTTTAGGATTTACGGCATAAACAATCCAACTTGGTCTGATGATGGGTCAGGTACTGAGTATATGCAGCTTAAATTTATGGATGCGCCAGCCGCTGATGTCGAAGCTAAATCGGGCGATAATTTTCTAGCTAAATGTTACACTTGGGCGATGGCTCAATCAGATTTCTCAGGAGCAACAGCGGTCTAATGTCAATAACAATCAATCACGAAACAAATGATATTTCAGCAACAAGTGGGAGTATAACTATAGATGGTGGCTCCACGATCCCATCTGGTCTTATCGTTATGTGGAGTGGTACTGAAGCAAATATACCTTCAGGTTTTGTTCTATGCGATGGTAACAATGGAACGCCAAATTTAACTGATAAATTTATCTTAGGAAGATCAAGCGGAACCAACACAAACAGTACAGGTGGTTCAAATACAGTTACGTTAGCATCTGGAAATTTGCCATCCCACACACACGATAGCGGAAACTTTGCTACTGGCAACGCTGGTGATCACAGTCATAACTTCAATGCTAACACTGGTAATGTTGGCAACCATACGCACTCCTACACTCAGGCTGGTAGCAACCACACGCACTCACATTATAGAGTTGCTTACGGTTCACCTCAAAACTACACCAACCAAAATCCCATATATTTTGGTAACTTCTCAACTACCAGAGCCTACAACCAAAGAATTGCAATGAGATCGAACAATACTGGTTCGGCTGGTGCTGGTGGTGGAACTAATACAAATACAGGTGGTTCTGGTAGCCACAGCCACAACTTTAACGCAAATACAAATAGTTCAGGAAACCATACACACAATGTTAGTGGTAACACGGGGTCTACTGGATCTGGTACAGCCGTAAATATCACGCCAGTATACTTTACGTTAGCATTTATAATGAAGAGCTAATGAACAATATCATAAAATTTTCCGTTGAAAGTGAGGATTTATTAGAAGCTTTTCCTCATCCTGTTCCAAGTCATAAACTGTTTCCAGATTATTTTAAAAAATTAGCTCCAAGAATTGACGGTGCAGAACACACTCAAGCTTCATTTACTTCGAAGCAATGTGTGCCAATGAAAGACGCTATGCGTAATGGCTTTATCATTCCAATGTGGACTGATGTCATGATAAAAGCAAAAAACGGTAAACTTAGAATAGAATTTCCAGAACTTTTACCTTTGCAAGAAAGCTTGGGGGGCCACGATTATAGACAGGCTCCAAATCATCCGTATGCACATTTACCGTATGGTCAGACTTTATTGAAATGGTCAAATCCTTGGATAGTAGAAACAAAAAAAGGCTACAGTTGTCTTTTTACCTCTCCACTTAATCATTTAGAGGGAAGGTTTAAACTTTTTGACGGTGTTGTTGATACTGATACATATTATACACATGTAAATTTTCCGTTTATTTTTACGGGCGGGGATGGTGAATATTTGATAGAAAAAGGAACTCCTTTAGTTCAAGTGATACCATTCAAAAGAGAAAAATACTCTGTAAAATGTGAAGTGACAGACGCAAAAAAATTGAAAAAAGCTAATACCAAACTAGCAACAAGGCTTTACGATGGTTATAAAAAAATATTTTGGCATGGCTTAAATAAGAAAGGATAAAAGATGCCCTCATCAAGCCCTATAGCAAGCGCAGCTTTTGCCGACATTGGTAGTAGCGGCATACCCTTAGATGCTCCTGACATTGCCACACAAGCTCCAGTAGTGGACACAACAGCCATTAGCCAAGTTCATAACATGACGATGGTTTACAACGGCACAGCGGCCTCTGTAGCAAATTTAAGTATGTTCGAAGATGAAACATTTTCTGCGCCTAATGTTTTTACAGGAACTGTCAGAATAGATGACGCAACATTCATCCAAGGACAGTTGCTACTTACTGATAGTGTAAACACGCAAAATCCAACAGTTGATCAAACAACCATTGGTCAGGTTCATAATATGAGTGGTAACAATGTTGACACACAAAATCCCGTTTGTGGTCTGTCTACGGCTGCTATTCATTACCCATTTCTAGGCGACAATACAGATGCTGGAAATGTCAGCATAGCTACTACTTCGATTACTCAGTTACACGTATTACAAACGCAAGATGTAAACACAAACGATCCGTTTACAGACTTAACTTCCTTGTCGCAAAAATATAATTTTGCTTCTGCAAACGTGGATATGGGTAATCCAGATGTTGGGCAAGCAAGGTTTCCATTTATGGAGATTACAATACAAGACGAAGTTTGGACTGAAATAAATGCACCTTTATAGACGAAAATAAGTAAACATGTTATGTTGCAAAAAATAGGAGATTAACATGGCGATTTCAATTTCTAAGCCCACTGTTGGCGGTTCTCAGGACACGTGGGGTCAACAGATAAATGACGCACTAGACGTTATTGTGAACTCTGTTAACGGAACAGCGGGACAATTAGCTACTCCTGATTTAGAGCAAGGTGCTTTCAAAATTGGCGGTACTGTAATAACTGTCACTGGGGCAGAATTGAATGTTTTAGATGGCGATACTTCTGCGATTTCTACGACGGTTGAAGGAACAGATAGCATAGTTTTCAATGATGGCGGTACGATGAAACAGGTTTCATTGGCAGACATTGCAACATACATTGCGACAACTATCGCTGGGGCTAACAATTCAACAATCACAGTTTCGGCTGGTAATGGTATGACTACGGGCGGTTCGTTTACAATTAACCAATCCTCAGATCAAACAATTACGATAGATCACCAAGACACTTCATCACAAAGTAGTGTTAACAACAGTGGATCGACTTATATCCAAGACATCACCTTAGATGGTTTTGGTCACGTAACTGGAATTACATCAACGGACGCATCAACAAATATATCTGGTGCGCCAAAAGATGTGACTACTGGAGTTACAGGTTCAACAATCGGCCTTAACAATGTTTTAAATGGCGATGTTATTGTGGCGTTTCTTGGTCAAAGATTTACTTCAAATGCAAACGAATTTGTTCAAATTTGGGATCAGGATGGTTGGGTTGGATTTAACCCAAGTAGCACCATGCTTGCAAGCGGGGGCGCATCGATAAGGTGGCAGAATACAGGCGGTACAAAAGATGTTTACATTCGTGGGCAAAATACAAATACAAGCTCAGTAGGCCGTATAGTCGTAATGACATTTTAAAGGAAAAAATAATGCCTTTGACACCATTAAATTTACCAGCGGGTTTTTATCGAAACGGCACAGACTACGAACAATCAAATAGATGGCGCGACGGTAGCCTAGTTAGGTGGATGGACGGATCTATGCGTCCTATTGGTGGTTGGACCACTAGAAAAGATGGTTTTTGTGATAATCCTGTACGTGGAATGCACTCATGGCAATCAAACAACGGGACTGCTTGGTTGGCTGGTGGATCTCACGATCAATTAGTAGTCATGACGGGCGGTGGTATATCTACTGACATAACCCCAGATGATTTAGCGGCTGGTAGAGAACATGCGGCTGTAAATACAGGTTATGGTTTTAATTATTATGGGACAGGTTATTATGGTCAGCCAAGACCAATAACAAGTGACAGTATTCCACAAGAAGCTACAACGTGGCAGCTAGATAACTTTGGTCAAAACTTAATAGCATTACATCAAGACGATGGCAGAATTTTAGAATGGTCACTATCTACGGCTCAAGGCGGTGAACTGGTACAAACACACAATTTTGATACAGATACAAATTGGACTAAAGGAACAAACTGGTCGATTGCAAACGGTGTAGCTAATTACGCGCAATACAAACCGACATTTGACGGAAATAGCACAGCAATAGTCAGTCCATTGAATGATACAATCACCATAAACTCACATCTATTTGCGGATGGTGATGAGGTAAAATATGTAGTTTCTCAGGGCAACTATGCGCTGGGTGGATTGACTGCCAACACAAATTATTTTGTTGTTTCAGCTACGGCAAACAATTTTAAATTATCTGCAACATCGGGTGGGGCAGCAATTGACATCACAGCAAACAACCAAGTTATTTTCGATGCTGATGATGGGGCTGTTAAAGACATAATAAATAACAAAATTGTTGTTGCTAATACTTTTGTAAATAATGACCCCGTGACCTATTCGAATGGTGGCGGTACAGATATAACTGGTTTAGTAGACAACCAAAAGTATTTCATTGTAAATCCAACATCTTCTGAGTTTCAGCTTGCTGCAACGGCTGGCGGCACACCAATTGATTTTGGCGCAGATCCCACAATAACTTTTGATGGTGACAATCCCAGTGTTGTAGATGTGGTTAACAACAAGATTATTACATCTAACACTTATTCTAACAATGATGAGGTTGTTTATAATAATGGTGGTGGGACTAACATCGGGGGTTTAACTTCTGGGACCACGTATTTTATTATCAATGCAAGCTCCACAGAGTTTCAATTAGCGGCTACGGCTGGCGGTGCAGCTATCGTTCTCACTGCAAACAATTCACTCACAATAGATGGTTCAGATGCGGCTGTAGTAGATGCGGTCAATGATAAGATTGTGGCGACAAATACTTTTGTAACTGGTGAAGAGGTTGTGTACACTAATGGTGGTGGAACAGATATAGCTGGGTTGGTTGATGGGACTAACTATTTTGTAGTCAATGCGTCTGGAACAGAGTTTCAGCTTTCTGCAACGTCAGGTGGTACAGCTTTAGATATTACTGGTGTTGGTGCAGGAGCGTCACATCAATTTAGATCAGATATTGGTTCGGCTCATACTTTAGAGTTGGATATTGGATCTGCCCACGTTGTTAGATTTGACGTTGGTAACAGCCACCAATTACAAAGAATAAATTCGGGTAATTTAGATCAAACTGTAAGTGGTCTTGTGGCATTGCCAGATGTCCAAGATAGTTACGATTTAAGAGTTACGTTGATAGATAGAAATGATGACGCAGATGACACAACACTTCCTAGTGCTACGGTCAAGGTAACAGGCACGACAAGTAATACAGTGTTGGTAAATCAAACCTTAGTTGTAGGTTTTAACAGGGTAAGGTTCGGATCTGACGATACACAAGTAAAAATAGAAATAATACCAGCCACATATAATACACCAAATTTTGACATTGATAATGTAAGTCTCCGCAAGAAAACAGTTGCAGAGCCAATTGCAAACGCGCCAATCAACAATAAAGGTATGGTTGTAACTGAAGAACGATTTATTTTTGCTCTTGGTTCAGGTGGAAATAGCCGCAAGATTTCTTGGTGTGATAAGGAAAATAATACTGTCTGGGCTGCCGCTGCTACCAATGAAGCTGGGGACATAGAGTTAGCCACGGCGGGTCAAATAATGACTGGTATTAGGACAAGGGGTGTCACACTGATTATAACGGACACTGACGCTCATGTAGCGCAGTACCAAGGGCCACCCTATGTGTATGGGTTTCAGCGCATAGGGACGCATTGTGGAGCCGTTTCAAGGCTAAGTGCGGTTGCAACAGACCAAGGTGTTTACTGGTATGGTCAAGAAAACTTTCATTATTTTGATGGCAACAGTGTGCAAACTTTGAAATGTGATGTTCATGATTACGTGTTTGGGGATTTCAATTTTCAACAGCAATCAAAAGTTTGGGGAATGGCAAACGGAGCCAACAATGAAGTCTGGTGGTTTTACTGTTCTGAAAACAGCCAAGAAATTGATCGCTATGTAGCTTTCGATTACAAGGAAGGTCATTGGTTGATTGGTAATCTTGCAAGAACATCTGGAGTTTCTAGAGGTGTTTTTGCTACTCCGTTCATGTCAGGAGAGTTGGCTAAAACAATTACGCTTGATGTGACTGTGGCAAATGACAGTGGTAATAAATACTACATTGATGGCTATTCAGGTTCGGCTCCGACGATAACTTTAATCAAGGGAAACACGTATAAATTTTCGCAGAGTGATAGCAGTAACTCCACGCACCCTATAAGGTTTTCAGCCGTATCAGATGGAACACACTCAGGTGGAGTACCTTATACAGAGGGAGTTTCATATGTCGGGGTAGCTGGTCAAGCGGGAAGCTACACCCAGATAGTTGTGGGAGACAATACGCCCCCATTATTCTACTATTGCGTTAATCATGGGGGCATGGGCGGGGCCATAAACATTGGTGGTCAGGTGTCAATATTCAATCATGAAATTGGTTTCAATTATGACGGTGGTAGTGTTTTTTGTGAAACTGGACCAATTAGTATTGGTAACGGTGACCAGATTGCAAAAGTTAGCAGCGTAATACCCGATGAAAAAACACAAGGCGATGTGGATCTAAAATTTAAAACAAGATTTCATCCAAACGATACGGAAAGGGAATATGGCCCTTTCAACCCAACTAATCCCACCTCAATGAGGTTTAGTGGTAGACAGGTCAGAATGCGTGTTGAAGGCGATCAAGCTACAGATTGGCGGGTAGGAACAATGCGATTAGAAGTAAAAGCTGGGGGGCGTAGATAGTGCCAGTTAATCCACCAGTATTAGGTCCAGATTTACGACAGTGGGGTAGACAGTTAAATCTGTATTTGTCCCGAAATCTTGGAAAACTTTACTTCAAAACAACAGAAGATAACCCAAGTGAAAATGGCGTGTTTCTTTGGGATGAAGAAAAAAATTACCCAGTTGTTTCAGCGCAAAATGTTTTCAAGCAAGTCGCAATGAAACAAACCACGCCAACTAGCAGCGTAGGAGCCGCTGGTGATGGGGTTGGGATGATAGCTTGGGACGCAAATTATATTTATATTTGTACGGCTGCTTATGACGGTTCAACAGCAATATGGAAAAGGGTAGCATTGTCTACATATTAGATGGCAAAAGACTTTATATTATCAGATGATTTGGAAAGATGCCGCCCTTGGATTGAGGCGGCTTTAGAATATACAGGCGGCACACATGAATGGGAAGATATTGTAGAAAGCATAGCAAAAGGCACGATGCAACTTTGGGCAGCGCCAAGGGGGTGCATTGTTACAGAAATTGTGATATATCCTAGAAAAAAGGTGCTAAATATATTTTTAGCAGGTGGTGAATTGGATCAAATATTAGATATGAACAACGATGTAAAAAATTGGGCAGCACAACATGGATGCACTGCTGCAACAATGTCTGGTAGGATAGGATGGAAAAAACCATTAGAACCGCTGAATTGGAAAATGCAGCATGTTAGTTTTATGAAGGAGTTTAGCGATGGCTAAAGGCGGCAGAGAAAGTACAGACAGAACAATGCCTGCATTTTTTGAAACTGCGTTACAACAGGGCGTTGGCATGGGGACAGATTTGGCTTCAAGGCCATTCATAGGTTACAGAGGTGCAGATGTTGCTGCATTTAGTCCAATGCAACAAGCAGCGTTTCAAAACCAACAAGACGCAATGAACGCTTTTGGTATGCAGGGCGGTCAAGGTTCATATCTTCCAACGCCAGTAAATACAGGTGGCGCAATAGGATATTCTTCAGCGCCAGTATTTGATCAGGCAAGACAAACTTTTGAAACAAATAGCCCAGCGGCTGCTGATTTTATAACTAGTTTTGGAATAGATCCAGTGACAGGTGAGGTCGGCAGTCGCGCACCTGACAGTCAACCAGTGGCGTTAGAAATGACTAGCGCAGGAAGAAGAGGGGGTAAATAACATGGCAGGTTCAGCTAATCCAAACATGGTGCAACCTATTGCAACGCCAATGCAAAGAGCGTCTAGCGCAAACATGCAGGCATTTAATACCTACAGCAATCCTGCGGCTGCGGCGGCAAATATGATGAACCCTTATCAGCAACAAGTGGTTGATGCTACAATTCGTGATGTTGGTAACGCTGCGCAAATAGGATTAAATCAAATAGGCGCACAAGCACAAGGCGCAGGAGCATATGGCGGTTCTAGGCAGGGTATAGCAGAAGCTGAAGCATTAAAAGGTTTTAATCAACAAGCGCTTGATCAAGTGTCAAGATTAAATCAGCAAGGTTATCAGCAATCAATTAATAATG
>VTLG01011579.1_pt1 | contig 17617 bp, 14 predicted proteins | sample 4694571 | NCBI WGS metagenome assembly VTLG01 (sample SAMN12604809, study PRJNA352737) | marine metagenome | biome: ENVO:00000447; feature: ENVO:00000209|ENVO:00000569|ENVO:01000036; material: ENVO:00002151; isolation source: viral sequences binned using virsorter ... | reverse complement strand
CTGTAGTTGCAGATGTTGATGCTTCTCCTGCTAAAGTCTTTGCTGATTTTTCACTGGTCCCATCTGGACTAGAACTATCTATTGCCCAAGCTTTTGCAGAACCTCCACTTGCTGTAAGATCTCCAATCGCATGTTCTTTTGCAGAATAAGTGCTTGATTGATCTGCTGGTGAAGTATCTGAAGTGTTGTTTGTTGCACCATCAAAAACTCTTACAACAGCTCCAGTTCTTGTCGCATAATCAACTGCTGTATCTTTGGAATCTAACGCATCATTTCTATAGGTATTTGCGTTGGTAGCTCCTGTCGTTGCTGTCGTGGCATTGGTTGTTGAGGTTGCAACGTCAAAAATCAATTGCCACTTAGAAGAATCATTCTGAGTCAGGTATGATCCCGTACTTGAATGAGCTTCTACACAAAGATAAATGTTCCCGTAGGTTGCTGTTTGACCAGAATCATTTTGTTTTGCAATGTCTCTGACAACATAAGCTGTTGATGTAGCCCAGTTTCCTCGGTTAGTTCCCAGTTCCAAAGTTGCCGAAACATTCCCAGATGCATCAAATCCTAAGATCTTATTTGCTCTGGTTGTTGCTCCCGTGGATATATCGGTTACTGATGCAGTTACACCCGTAACAGTATCTCCAAATTTTAGGGCTCGGTCTGTTCCAGATATATTCTGCTGAATCTGCATCGTTGATCGGTCAAACGATGTTTCCAAAGTTTCAGCATCTAACGCAGTGTTGTTTTGATAATTACTGGTTTGGGTATATGGAACATTTCTTACAAGAACCACATTGGCTGTTCCAGAAGCAGGGAAATTTCCAGAAGTAAACGTAACCGTTGCATTGGTTGTGGTTCCTGCGTTAGCTACGGTGTAATGCGTAGTTAATGTTTTAAGAACACCATCTACATAAACCTGAAGATCACTGTCTGCAAGAACTCTAAATCCGCACTGAAACGGTCCTGCAGAAGCGTTTCCGTTTAATTCTGCCCGTGTTGTAGTCGTTGTAACGGTCATTGTCTTACAATCGTTTCTAAGGTGTCTTCAAAAACGTTTCCTGGGGATCCGTATGGAACAAAATCAGAAGGTCTTCCCCAAGGACTGACCACTGGTAATCCAAGATCAATAAATTCTTGTTCTCGATCATATTTGTACCAATTCTCTAATCGGTTTAATGATCCTGGTCTTAGTGATTCCTGAACTTGCCAGTTGATGAAATAATTAAAAGCCCATTCACTCCAGAAAAGATTTGCGTAAGGAGTATTAGATTTAATTGCTTTCCATGCTTCCCATCCTAGTTCTCCGTCTTCTAGGATATCAGCAAAAATAGCCCCAAAATCTTTAAAGGTGCTGTATTGGGCTCCAATGATTTCTTCATCGAGTTTACCATAGTAATTTCCGTATTCTGCCGCTAAACCATCACCAACAAATCCCAAGACCCCAGATTGACGGAGCATGTCAAAGTAAGTTTCTGGTTTATCTAATGGACGTGGACTAAGGCCCCGTGCAAGATCTTTAAGGCTTAAAGAAGCATATCCCAACCCCATTGCCATGATGGTGTGGCCTCCCATAGCAGGAACCCCCATTTCATACATTCTGGGAGCAAGATTGTTAAACAGAGCTACTTGGTAGGATCGGAACTGCCAAAACCCTTGAGCCACGGCTCCTGGGACCGTTCCTCTTTGAAAAGTCCTCATCATAATGGCACGTTCTCCTGCACCTATTTCTGGGACTCCAATACGGGATTCATTAACAAAAAATAACGAAACCTTGTCAGCAAGTCTTGAATCTTTAGGTCCTCCTTGTTGAAGCACCCAATCTGAAGTAAAGAATTCTTCTTTTGGGAAGTTTGTTCCTTTCAGATTTTCATTGTTTTGGATCAGGTCGGTTACCTTAAAACCTCCAATTTCCTGGAGTCTTCCCCAATCTTTTTCATTGATTCCATATTGTTCAGCAACTCTTTTAAACTTTGGATCGAGTTTGTTCCATCTTGATTTTAGGTTCTTTGCAAAATGCATTGATGCCATTGCAGAAAAACCTTCTCTAGCCCAATCGGTCCAAGCGTTTAGTCCGTTGATGTGAAAGAATTTGTCAACGGCATCAGACATAATTCCTGGGATTGCATCATCGATGGTGAACCTGGATGCCGCCGATCCAAGAATGGTGTCTGCACCGACTCCAAGCATTCTGTAAACATATTTTCGTTCTGCCTCTGGAATCTGTCTTCCTATATTTAAAAGAAGTCCTTTGTAGGAATCTCCGAATCGTACCCCCATGTGATTCAAAGTCATTGCGGCAGTAGCAACATCAGTCAGGGAAGATATGGCTGATTTGCCTAGTTTGGAAAGAATGTTAAGTCCTGAAATTGTATTGACAAACTTAGCAATTCCAGGTTTTCCAATAATAAATGCTTCTCCTGTCAACTGAGCAAATCTAGCTCTAAATCCATTTTCTTCCCATGCAGACATGGGTTTACCTTCAGCGTTCATTTTAGATTTGATTTCAGAAACCATTTCCTCAAATACGTTGTGAGGATCTGGTCCCATAAAATCCATCAACACCGCACGGTTGGATTGGATTTCTAAGTCGTTGAAAATGGCGTGTATTGGTGATTCATGCCCGTAAAGTTCGTTGTAACGAATCCAATGATCGGAATCTTTAAATATCAATTCGCGTCCGTGTTCAAACTGTTCTCCGACTGCTTCTGACATTCGGTATTTTGAAGTGTCGTACTGTTGTGCGGCCTTGGTTCTGCCATCAAATACTTTCCCTAAATATTCTTCAGGAGTCATTTGATGTCCTGATATCACAACACCAGGAGATAAATGCTTGGGAGGGGTTCGTTTCAGTTCAGTTTTCTCCCAATCAATTAGCATCATCACATCTTTAATCCAGCCTTCTTTACCACGCTTTGCCATTTTATAAGGGTCATGCCATTGGGTTGCTACGTGGTCGGCTCGGTATCTCACGGCAACACCAGATCGGTTCATTTCCACAACAAGTTTTTGTTTTGCTTCCACAATGGATCGAGCCATCTGGTATGCGAGTTTGTTGCTTGTTTTCATCACTCCATCAAAAGGGTAAAGTTCCTTAACTAAATCCTTTTGAAACGCCCGTGATTGGATTATTTTTCTCAGGGCTCTCGATGATAAGCCTGTGTCGGAGAAGATCTTTCCGTGCATGGCTTTGAGCTTGGCACGTTGCATTGTGCCGATAGAAAACAGATTTCCTGCTTTTCTTTTAGTGGATCCTGTTAAAAACGCCTTAAAGTTACTGACGTATTTGTTGTCATCAAAAACCCGTCTTTTTATTTCTTGTACTGACAATCCTCTTTTGGCAACTCCAACAGCCGCCATCTTTGCCTCGAACTCAACATCTGAAGAACTTTTGTTAATATCTTTGATAATCGATTGGTAATCCTCACCACTGTCGATCCGTGCTTGAATGTCATCAGAAATCTTTTTGATTTCATCAGGACCGTATCCAGCACTTTCTAATATTGCTCCGCAGTCTTTCATTTGATTCTGCAATTAAAGAAATCAGAAACGGCTCTTGGTGCTTTTTTCACCATATCTCGAACTTGGGTTGCCACTGCTTTTACTGTGGGTTCTTCAATAATCAGGTCTATTTCTTTTTCAAAATCTTGTTTCAGTTTATCCAAAGGATCTTTCCGATCAGCTTCTCCAGGAACTTGTTGCCTTGGAGGAGCCCCACCGTCTACTGAGACTTGTTGACCATTTGCTGTGTCATCCATAGATTTGCCAGCCATCGCAATATTTTCTTCTATGGAATTATTTTTTAAGTTGGATGCGACTTTACGCATTCCTGCGACTCCTGCTCCGATGGCTCCTGCCATTGCCACATTCAACACTGCATTGGTCATATCGTATTCGGTTTGGTGAAGATGCTTTCTTTTGTAAATAGCTACTTCTCCAACGGCTGATCCTGTTACTGCATTGACTATATCTTCAGTTCCACGTCCCATTTTTGCCAATGCACTGGTTCCTTTAGTTGCCAGTTTTAAAGTCCCTGCCATAAAACGAGTCCAGGGTAAAAAATTCAATGGGTCTAATAGTGCGCCTGCAAAATAACCACCGATGTTAGAAGCATTAAACGTAGACATTTTGTTAATGGCTTCATGCTGGATGTTGTAATCATATTCATCTCTTATTGCTTCGGCCTGATACTGTGTAATTCCTTCGTACCATTCCGTATCAGGTCTTGCATAAAGCTCATCCCAAGTTTCTTTATCAATTAAATCTTCTTCATCATTCATTTGGAAACGTGCCCAATCGTATGCGGCAATCGTAGGATTCTCACGACTCATGGACATATCGAATCCTGCATCAAACCTCATCGATGCAGGGGCTTCTATCGTAGCCTGAATTCGTTGAGCCAGATCTCTATGCTTTTCCAGAAAATAGCTTTGAACAAACATCAGTTAAATAAGCTCATAGGATCTGCAATAAGCTCTTTAAGCTTTTGCAATAAGGGTTTGGTATTTGGTTTTAAATCAGGAATCAGTTTTTCTACTCTGGCCTGAATATCTTCTTTAGAAGAAATTTCATCTGACTGAGGATTTTCTTGGATATCTTGTTCAATCTTATTCAACAAACTGTTCATAGCTTTGCCATTAGGACTGCTGTTATCCGTGTTGGCTCTTAAAACAGTTATAATTTCCTTATTGTTTAAATCATCAGAAACCTGATCTAAAGGGTTTGAGTCCATTCCTAAAGCCCGTCCCAATCCTGATACTTTCCCTGTCAGCAATCGGTATCCTTCGGCTCTTTGGTTATATAAATTGGCATGTTCAAATATTTCTTCTTTGCTAAAAGAAATAACTTTTAAATTTCCTTCAGCATCAGATCTTCCAATTCTAAATATCCCTCCAATCGGATGGTTTTTGAGAGCAAGGTTAAAATCTTCACCATTAGGACTTCGGACCAATGTGAAAACAGGGTTGTTTCTGTTATTGGTAACACTGTTTGCCTGAACTATTTTGTTAAAAACATCATCAACTAATTGTCTGACTTCTGGATAAAGACTTAGTTCTTGTTCAGAAAGTTTTATTAAATGTGCAGGGTTGATATCCTGGGCTCCCATAATAAACAGATCATCGTTGTCTAAATCTTCTTTACTGAACTGAAGAAGGATTGACATTGCTCCATCTGAAAATAGTTCTCCATCAACACCAAAAAGTGCAAATTCGTTTCTCCCCATCCATACATGCTTTTGAAGGTGATCCGAACTGTGATTAGGCATTTCAACCAGCTCAATCCCATCAAAAAACTCATCTGCTAATTCTGAATAAGATCTCAAATCATTATTTGATCTTCGTTGTGACACAAATTTAGTAAATAAATTTTTAACTTCATCACGAACCATTTGTGTTTCAATACCGCTTCCTATTTTTTCCATAAAAGCAGTAGTCACATTCTGTAGATCTGCTCCTTTAGGCATATATGCGGCAACCTTGGGATTTACTTCTGCGGAGGTATGTAAAATTTCTGCTTCAGGACTTAAAAACTGTCCGTATCCATGCCAAGACTTATGGACTCCTGCACGTTTTAAATCCTTAAATGCCATCACGGCATAGTCACCATAGATGTCTCGAACCAGTTGATTGCGTTGCTTCCAGGGTATTTGCCGAAAAAGGTTTGCTTGTGCTTTAGAAACCACGCTGACATTACTCATTGCCTGAAGGTTCTTATCTTTGCGGATACGTCCTATTTGCCCTTCATTGCCGTTATATGTCAGCCCTCTTCTTACTACCTCTTCCACGTCAAACGTGTTGTCTAACAATGCTTGAGCAGATTCTTGAGCCCCTTTAACATTTTGAAGATTAGGATCTTCCTTATTTCCCATTTCTTCACGGGTAACACGGACAAAATCTTCTCTTTTATCTTGGTCATAACGTCTCATCATTCCGTCAACCCGTTCCCAGGTTTGCTGACGAACACCAAACGTAGGAGATTCACTATCTTGAGGTCTTAACTCTGAAAGCTTCTGCATCCCCTCCGCATGACCAATTGATCCCATACGAATACTTTTAAAAATGGTCAATGATTCTTGAGCCATCTTTACTTTTGCTTTAACCAGTTCTCCAACATCAGGTGTTTTGGAATAAATAACGTCTATGTCATAAGTCCACTCAGGCAAGGGATCTGAAGGCTGACCTTTTTGTGCGGATTGAAACATATTTTCAAATGCACTATTGACTGCCTGTTTGCTGGCAGTTCCATCTTTTCCAGTAGTAAGATCTTTAATTCCTCTTTTTATGCTCATTCGAGCTTTATTTCGGGATATTTCATTATCCCAATTAACATAATTTTCAGAGTTTTTCAGCTTTGCTTCTAACGCTATAAGCTTTTTCTCATCGTACATGCTGTTAGCAAATTCTTTCCAAAACTGTCCTTCTGCTTCGTTGCTTTTTTTCTTCTTTAAATCCTTCTCATCTGCTAACTGACGTTTCAATGCACCAGTTTTTAATTGGGCAAGGTACTTCTGATCAACCATGCCGAATGCTTCAGGATTCTTTTCAAGAATCTCTAAAAACATTCCATGATCCTGGTAGGCTAATTTGTAGGCAGACATGCCCTGGACGTTACGGGCAACCTCGTTGTGGATATCCTTGTACTTTGCTTCTGAAATAATTCCTGAGTAATACCTCTTTTTGGCTTCGTTCTCTGTCTTGGTTTTTATCTCCTCAAGAACCTTGTCGCTTTCATTAGCAAGGGTTTCATTGTTTTCTCCTTCTTCTACTATTTTACTAAATTTATCTAATCCTTCTGTATACTCCTCTTTGGTAATTTTCCCTTCATCAAATTGTTTTTGTAAATTTTTTAGTTTTTGTGTCTGTTCTTTTATATCTCTAAATTTATGCTTTGCAACGACTCCCCCCAAATAAGCTTCTGCACTTTCCTGGGTTGATGCTTTCAAATAGATGTCAAATGAATCTGCGGAGTTTTTAGAGATCTGCTGAATTTTGTTTTGACGGACAGAACTCATAGAATTCAGGAAAGTCTGGGCTTTCCGATCCCTCATCAAAGAATCACGTCTTTTGTAATTATCTTTATTATATTTCTGGGAAAGATCTGTGTAGATCTTGGTTTCTTCGTCCTGGTAGTAATTAGTAACACCCTTGACATCATCCAGGTCATGAATCTTAGACTTAGCTTGTCCTGAGTTAATGTTGTCACGGAGCTTCTGGACTTCCTGGGAGTATTCGAGGTAAAACGCATCTGCTTTATTTTGATGCTCTGCTTCTCCCAGTTTGGACATAATATCGACTGCCACTGACCCTGCTTCCATAGCAACATCAGCAACCCCTGTCCAAGCTTGAGCCCCTGCTTGAGCATCATCAAAAAACTGCAACGCATTAGGAGGAGCGGCTGGAGTTGCCGCTTGCGTTTCCTGTTGAGGATTAACCTTTTCCTCTGCTTGGTAATACTGGAATTCAGCCATAATTAATCCCAATTATTTTGGTCATAAACTCTACTTTGAGGCGCATCTCCTGTTCCATAAGTTTGATCGTATTGCATTCCCATCGATGCTCCCTGAACTCCTCCTCCAAGGATATTCATAAACATATTTGCACCTCTGGCATCTTGTAATCCTTGGGCTCCTTCTCTCATAAGTGCGGCTTTTCGGTATTTCATCTTTCTTTGAAACTTCGCACCTTTTTTCATTTCACTTGTTTTCCATTTCACGTCATCCCACATAGATTTAACCTGACCTCTGGCATTCAATTGTTCTGTTCTTGCCATTGCATCTCCTGCTTCCATTTGCAGAGCCGCATTTTCAAGTGGTGTCCCATAGCCAACGTCTGCACCTCGTCCAGCCGCTTGAACAATCTGTGACGATGCAATCCGTTCTGCTCTTGCTTTTATCTGCATTGCTTTTGATGCAGTAGAATTCATGATTCCAATAGAGTTTCGGTAGGCAACACGTTTCATCCTTTTAGAAGATCTGTTAGCCTGATCTAGGATCTCATCTCCATAGTCTTCTTCCCATCCTGCCTGAACTTGTAAAGAACGAATCTTTGCAAGGGTCTGTCGGTCCTGCATAAGACCACGACCATACCCTATTGCCGCCCCTGCTAAAGCAAATTGCCAAGCCATATTTACCTTCTATAAATCGTTAGATTCGTAATCAAAACCGATCAACAAAATGGATAATGGGAAAGGACCATCTTGACCAATAACCACGTTATGATCGTCATAGGTCATATTTCCCATGGTTAATACTTCATCACCTGAAAAAAATGCTACCGCTTGCCCAAGATTATCTGTTGGAAAACGGAAAATCATTTCGTCTAATTCTGTAGTTCTGGGTCCATATTTAAGGCCCATTGTGTCCAAGAGTTTCACTACAATTCTGGAGATCTTTTTTCGGTTTCCGACTAAAGTTCCTTGTGGTCCTAATGCTAGATCCAGGGTTGTTACATAACTGTCGTAACCAAGTCCTGCATGGATTTTGTCTGATGCAGATATGGCAATTGCACCACTAGAAACAGTGGCATCATTTTGAAGTGCAGAATCAGCCAGGATCCGAACCGTTTGACCTTCAAGATGGTTTAACCCTGTTAAATTCGTAACACCTGATCCTGTGGTATATATTCCTGAATCCACATAATGAGCATCATCACTGTTCAATTCTCCTGAATCGTAAAACCGATCCATATATTCGACATACCTTACTGTTGAGGAATTTACTGTTCGTTTAACAACTATCCACAACTGATTGTGGGTTGTGGTTGGAATAACCGTAATTGATTCGACTTCTGCGTGTGCAGAACTTAATGCTCCCCCCATTACATGATGGCTCCATGCACTCATGTTTAAGGATTTGTTGTAGGTCAGAGCAATGAGCTTTCCATCTGCCATACGCCCCCATACGAGGTTATAAGGCATATCCTGGTAGGCAACATCCTTGAGAACTCCCAATGCAATATCGTCTGTTCTCAGCGTTAAATCAGTAGCCTGATTACCCCCTGCATCTGCACTGTAGGCAATGTCTCTTAAACGTCTGCCGTTCTTCTGAACGTAAATGACGTTATTATCAATAATGATGGGTAATGCCCCAGATTCGGTGGGGTAGCTGGTTACTCGGTCAATGGTAAAATTAAAAGGAGTTATCGTCAGTGCTGTCTCTGCACCATACATCTGAAAAACCCCTCCAGAGGTTCCTACAGTAAGTTTCTTTCCAGATATCATCCAATCCACCAAGTCCACGGTGGCTGAAGATATAGTTAAAGAAATAGCATTGTCATCTTTGATCTGCTCACCTACGACACGGGCTCCTGTTGCAGATACATTTCCTGATGCAACACCAATCTTTTCAGAGGATGCAAAGTTGTTAAAATCACCCGTTTTGGAAAACCAAACAGTTTGAGGAAATTCGTTGTTTCCTCCAAAACACATTCTTTGCTGAAAAATTTCTATGGATCTAGGCCAGCCACGGTTAGAATTCCATGCATATTGACGGAATTCGTGGTTGGGTCCTGCGGCAACAATATCTTCTTTAATCGTTGCCGTTATTTTTAAATTGGCATCACTTCCTGTGGTATCTACTGAATCAATCTGAAAATATGACCAGCTTATAGAAGCACCCTGCAACGGGTTCCAACGCACATAGGAATCCTCATCATAAGATTGGAATCCATCTCCATCATTAATTTGGAGTTTTTCCCATTTATCATCTCCTCCTCCAGTACCAGGAGTCTCAGTAGATGAATCAGATGTATGATCAACAATTGCTACATAATATTTTCCACCTTGAGTAACAATATCTCCTTTGGTGTAACTTGTAGAATTGGCATAAGCAGAAGAAGTCCCAGACCCTACTTTTATTGCGACTACCGTTCCTTTAGGCCATATCATTTTAGATATAGTAATTGCATCAGTAGATGCATGAAGCAGTAAAGGTCTTCCTTTTAATGTAGTTGCTAACTGAAATGTAGATGCTGTTGCATTAACAACGTAATAATCTGTGTTAATCGTAAAGTCTGCGGCAGATGCAGATGCGTTGACTTTGTATTGAGGTGCTGTCCCAGCCAATGTCATGCGAATAATCATTCCATCTAACAAATCGTGATTTGGTAGTTGAAAAAAATTATCAGTGGTATCAAGTAAAGGACTTCCTATAGATACTGCTGTTGCTGACGTTGTATTAATCTCTAACGTAGCCGCTTCAGAAGTGTTAATAGGACCATAAGGACCGTCTAAAGTATTAAAATATTCAAATGCCCAACTGGTATCACCAGATCGAATCAACTGACGAGGCTGATAAGATGGATGAGCAATAAATAAAATGTCGGCAGATTGGGTAAAACTTAGATTGGCAAGATCTGAAGTGCTGTAAGGAGAACTTATTTCGTATGCAGATCCGCTATCTTCAAGCACCGCACTATTTTTAAAGAATCGTACATATTGATTCCCAAACTCCAATACATAGGCTTGATCCTGACCAAAGTTAAATGGGATTAAACGAACCTGACCATTAAGTTTGGTTGATGCAACATATCGGGTTCCAGGTCTTCGAGTGATGGAGCCTTGTGGCATCACCACCATATTTTGAAGATCTTGAACCGAGGATTTGTAGGATTCTGTATCAACAAAGCCTTTCAGCTTTGGTGAGATCTGTCCGTCAGCAAACGAGGTTTGGTAGGTAACTAACCGAGCCATCAGTAAGCATCTTCTTGAACCACTGATGCACTAAACGGCCTCCAAGAATCTATGCCCGTATAACGGGATTGGAGCCATAGATCCGATTCAATCTTTTGCGGTGTTCCTTCAGCCGCATCTGCACTCCTGGCTTCAGACAAGACTTCCCGATACTTTCGCATCAGGTTTTCTTTTAACTCAGTCTTTCCTGTTAAATCCTGCCCAATTTCTGTAGCAAGACGTAACGCAATCGCCTGAACCAGTAATGAGTCGTATTTTGCAGTATCGGTAACACGCTCGATGTAGAGAATATTTAAAGTCGAGCTATCGGTAACAATATTGTCACCTTCTATTTTAAAAGCATGTTCATTTTCCTTAACCGCAATCAGCCGAAGCATTTCTGCTGGTTTTGGATAAGCATAATCATATCCCCAAACGGGGGCTGTGGCTGAAGAGGTCAGTGCCAACCTCTTCAACGCACAATTCCATATATGACTCCGAAGGACGAGATCCCTCACATCATCAAAACGATTATCACAAGCTCTTGCCCGTTGATTTTCGTCTGTCCTATCGTTAATAGGTCGCTCCCCCAGATTCGAGAGAGCGATGTTACAGATATCGACTTCAGAAGCCATTATCAGTCAACCGTGTAGAAAATCATGCAACTTACATATTTGCCACTTGCCACTGCGGCATTTGACAATGTAATTGTGACATCCGTTGCGGCTGTTGTTTTCAAACCACCTTGGGCGGCTCCAAATAAAGTTGATGTACTTACAGTTGGAGTAGCTGATCCAGCCGCTCGAACTTCAGTAGTTCCAACTTTTACCTGGAAACGTGGAGATCCACTGCTGTCATGCTGAAGCACTCCGTAAAGGAATGTCGCATTGGCAGGAAGCTTCCCCATGTAAATAACGTCATCGTTATTTGTTGCTCCACCAGATGCGGTGTAGCGGTCATACAGAACTCTTACCCTTCCACCTGATTCTGCTGATTCCACCATTGCAGATACAGCAGTAGATCCAGCTTCAGAAGGATAAGCAGAGGTATGATTGGCACCGTAAATATTAGCCATAATTCATCCGTGCTTAGAGGTTATTCACAACTAATTTTCACAATCCGTTCTTCTTCAAGACGGACTGATCCAAGAGTCATTCGGTAATAAATGTACTGACTGAATCTTTTGTCAGGACGTTCTGTGATCCTTGCAACAACATCTTCCCAGAGACAAAGACCAACACCTCTGCGATGCCATGCCATACACCAAGTAGCATTTTTATTGTTACCCGTACCTTCTTGGGTACTAGGATCGTAAGATTTAGCAGTTGCTCTTCCCTGTGTAGGAATCAACTCAGTTCTAATGATGTTAAAACCCATATACTGGTTAAGATCTCCTGCTACTAACGCACGGACTTGGTTATAGTCTGCTGAATTCACTTTTGTAGAAGTCAGAAGATTTGCCAACTGTGCTGAATTAACGGCAAGGAATAAGTTGGATTGACCATTTACATCATAATCATCCGCATCATTTGCCCCTAATTTCTTTCGAGCATGGATCAGCTTACCTACTGTCAATCCTTGATCTCCTGATCCTGAATCGACTTCATAAGTAACGTCTTCCATTTCCACTTTCATATTGGTGTCATCAAAAGTGGTAGGATCACCACCAGTTTTTCCTGCGTATGCAGTTCCAACCATTGCACCAATAATTTCTTCATCCATTGCTCTTCCCATTGCCATAGCGGCATTGACGGAATATGCAGATGCAGGATCAATTAAAGTCCTGAGTTTGTCAGGGTTATCAATCAAATCGCCCCAATCGTAATCAACAGGCGTAACACGTCTGCGATCATGTGGAGTATCAAGTTGCGGTGAATCACCATGACGAGTTGTGACCTTTTGGGCCTCGGTAGCTGAAATTCGGTCCATATAGACTTCTTCACCTACCTTGCCAGCTTCCAGGGTTACGGCTCCACGAAGCCTAGACCCCATCTGCTGAACAAGCAGTTGCACATTTGCGCTGTACTGCTTTACAAACGAAGTTGTAATTTGAGTAGACATATTAATCCGTAGTTTTTTGTTAAAAAAATCAACAACATACGGATTGTCTACTAAAGGTAGGTCCGCTACGTAACTGGTAGCTTCAGGCCCCGAATGGGGTTATCTGATCAAGCAAGTGCGTTGTGAAGCCTCATCATTTCCTGAACGGCTTGATCATGATTTGGATGTGACCCATCTAAATAGGCACTTCTAAAATCCTTATCAGCCATTTTGGAATTAATGGATTCTTCAGCATGAACTGGACTCATGCCTCCAATCGCACTTCTTGTTCCAGGCAGGACATTGCTTTCTGACAATACCTGACCAATCCTGGAAAATGTTTTAAGCATTTCAGGATGATTACTTAGTCCTGTTTCTCTTAAAACGTCCATTAACTCTTCAGATGCAAAATCGGTAAATGCCCTACGGGCAAGTTCAGCATTCTTGTTAAAGGAATCTCCCCATTCTTTTTGAATGTCTTGGAGATATTCAACATTCATCTGTTCGAATTGTTCATCTTCTTGAGCTAAATCATTTTCGGAGATCTGGTTATAGATCCCCAACATGGCTTTGGCTTGGTCATTGGTGAGTCCTAATTGATGTGCCACATTTTTAAAATCTGACACGTCATCGGATTGTTCACCATCTCCCAAATCAAAGTCGTAACCATCAGGAGCATTAGGTCTTCCTAAACGCTCATAAACGGCATCCCAACCTTCTGCATCATCTTCTTTAGGAAGCTGAAGCATCTTGTCTGGATCTGCTCCAATCATCTTTCTGGCATGAACATAAGACTTTGCCAGCTTATCTACAGAGTCAAAGCTCTGAAGGGATGGCTCACCTCTTAGATCATCAGGTAAAATACCTGGATCAAATGCCAGAGGATTGGATGTTTGTACTCCTAGAGAACCATCTAAGAGTGACGATTGTCCTGCACTGGGTTCGGCCGAAGGAGCCCCGTCAGTTAAGATCGAAGGACTGCTCTCGGTTGTCGGTGCTGATTCTTCCATAAATCTCTGCTTGTTCTTCCATTAACTCGTTAGGGGATTTTTGTAGATTGTGCATAATTGCCAATACTACTGCCCGTCTTCCCTCGTTAAACGACATCTCAGACGGATCTGAAGATTGCGTTGTGTTAAAGACGTAATTGTGTCTCATAATATCATGCAGAACTTCCTGTCCTGCTTCTGAATTAAAAACCTCCTTATATAAAGCTCTTCTACGCTTTTCTTTATCAAAAATCATACGGGCTCTCCTGCATTGATTAATGCCGCTTCCGCAGAAGCTCTATTGGATTCTGCCTTAGACAAAGATTCTTCTGTTTGTGCCATTGCCATTTGCTGTTGCATCATTTGCTGTTCTGCCATCATCTGCTGTTCTTGCATCATTTCCATTTGCAGTTCTTCTTCGGTTTTTAAGACTGATGGAGGAACCCTCAGTATTTCTGCACCTAGTTCTGCAAGTTTAGATGTGTTGAATCGTCTAATGACATTGGGATCAATTTGAGCAAATGGAACCATAAACTGCATCAGTTGAGATACTGACGATAGTTCTCCAGATCTCATTGCAACGGAAACAGGATTCTGGTATTCGAGTTTCATTTGCTGTTGCATAAGTGCTGGGGGAGGAGGTGGAAGAAGACCTCCTCGACTGAGGACGGACATGGTTCGCTCAATCATGGGCCCCAGCATTTCGATTTCCTGTCTCGAAACAATAGGCCCAAGAATCGATAAACGATCTCTTTGACGTGCGGCAATTTCGGTTGCAGTAAACCGCATCACATCTCCGTCCTCGGCCGTAGGTCCAGGAAGCTCCAACATATCCAGATAAAAGGATTGTTGTATGGATTGACGGACTTTTGCCATTTTGGCTTCTGCATAGTCAATCCGTTGCGGTGTAGGCATCGGTACGATCCTGTCATCCTTGGTCATTCCTGCACGGAAATAATTAATTCCTCCAGGTGTGGTTCTAATGGGTGAGATAAACCCGTCATCAGGAACCATTAACGGGGGATCAACTGATTTCTGTAATGCTTTCAAAAAGGTTTTCTCCATTTCATTCAGCATTCGGATATCTGAAAGAGCCTCGTTTCCAGGGCCACGTCCGTAGGTTTCCATGGAATTCCGATCCCATCTGGAACAGATAAACGGCTGTTCGTTAAATCCTCGGATCGACAAGATCTTGTTTTCCGATCTCAACCAGAAAATAGAGACATAAGGCATCTGCAACGGAACAGGCAGATTTAAATGTTTTGAGGGTTTAATAATGTTAATGCACTCAAAACGCTTAAACGCATTGTTCTTTTCTAATGCATTTAAAACTGATTCTGGCAATGGATCAGGACCAAAGGCATCAAGTAGCTCTTTTGCAGTATGCTCGTAAAGTCGATAGAGGGTATCTACACGGCCTAAATCGTTGATTGCTAGGTAACAATCGTACAGAGGAATTGTGAGGTAATATGGCCCTTCTCCTGGTCTGTCCAGAATCATCATGACCCCTGTTCCAAATGCTCCAAGATCCTGCATGTATTCATGGATCGCAGGATGAAAATTCGTTGAAGGTCTGTTGAAATTATCCTGGATGTGAAGCTGGGCTTGTTCCAACCACAAAGCAATATCTCTGTCTTTAGAAGCCTGTCGGTTTTGAGTCGAAATGATAAACCAAGGAATCGTAGACGGGACGAGCATATTGTGAAGCCCCGATGCAAAACGGGTCAGCGATCTAACAGGAGTCGAATCAAAGATCCTGGATCGTCTATTTTCTCCTTTTGCACGGTGGGTATTAAAATCAGCCCGTGCAGGAATCGTAAGTTCTCCAATATCCTGCCACATGGATTCCCAGTTGTGGCGTTGGTCCTGAAGAGCCCCGAATTCTGCTTTCAGATGTTCAATCAGCTTTTCTTCAAGCTGTTGCTGGTCAATATCCTGTTGCTCCACGTCCACCTGTTCGGATTGTGCTACGTTTACCCATTTTGTTTTGTAATGCTCGTCTACGCATTGCACGTTGCTGTGCTATTCTTGCTTCTTCTTCAGGATCACCTTCGGTTAAATCGTTCATCGTATCATCAGTAACAGAAGATCCGTCTCCTGGGTCATCAGGCATTGTAGGTTCATCAGTTTCACCTCCTGCGGAGGCTTTTTTATCAAACTGAGCCATTCCAAGACGATCATCCATCCAAGCACCTCCACCCCATGCTTCGTTAAATTCTTTCATAGAAGCATTTATATCTCTTGACAGTCCTCCCAATCCTGTTCGATCAGCCCACGCTCCACCTTCCAAGCCTTCCATTCCTGCTCCAAATTCTGCTTTGCCAAAACGGTCTTTCCAGTTACCACCACCCCAAGCAGAGTCGAAATCAAAGCTATCGCCTTTTCTCAAATTGCATCCTGCCATATCAATCCTCTTTTAAACTTTTGGTAAATAAGTAGAGATCGTCTGTTTCTTTGTGGTATCCGACACGATCCATTAATTTGAAATAAGGACTATTGATGTTGCAGGGCATCATATAATTCCTGACTCCTTTATCTCTCAGCATTGCTTCCATTGTGGTCAACACCATCATCGATTCAATATTGGTAATTCCATCTTCTTTGGCAGTTGACATCCACCAGTTGACACATGGGACATAGGTTGAAAATGCACCAACAATCTCCCCTTTTCTCATTACTGCATGGGTTGGATTGGTAATTCCGTCTTCATCCAACTCTGCCGCATCCAAAACTGCTTTAAAAAACTCTTCATTGTCAATTGGAACAATCCTTATGTGATCTCTTGCCATTACAGATATGATCCTGCACCAGCACGGGCTTGTTTAAACCTCTTGGATTTAATTTCCTGACCCATCCCAAGTCGCTCAAACTTTTTAATCCGTCCTACCAGTTTGGTGTAATCTGCTGTAGTCGTATCAAATCGTTCTTTTGCAGAAGTAAAGATTCCTTCTTTTTCTCTAAAGATCTTTTCTGCGGCTCCTGCTTCGGTTTGCTCTTGAAGAAGTTGAGTTCGTGTAGGATCTAATGACGTGTTGTAATCCTTAAATTCCTGACTTCCTCCAAAATTTTCAACGGCTGTTTCTTTGCCAGTAAAATCTCTAGTTCTTCCTGTCAGAAACCCAATATCTTTTTCAACATCACTAAATCCCAAATCATCATGCAGTTGTTTTAATCTGCTTTTGGTATCTGTAAATTTACTCGTTACGTCTTCACTCCACTTAGCAGTAGAATCCCAATACTTAAATTTAAATGGACCCCAGCCACCAGTTCGTGTTCTACCTTGACGGGCTTTTGAAGCTCTACCTCCACTAAAAGATATATTAGACGTATCAAAACCTAATTCTCTGGCATGACGTTGAACCAAAGAATCATGGACCATCTCTCCTTTATATTTTTGGCCTGAAAAATAAGCATCCAAAATCCCTGCTGATGCAGTTGCTTGCTTCCATTTCCCAGTACCTTCTTTTGCTTGTTGTAATTTATTTCTTAAATTGCTTCCAAAGCTTGTGACATTACCGCTTCCTGCAAACTGGGATAAATTATCGATGTTGTATTTTTTCCCTATAGCATCAAGTCTTTGGCCTGTTCCTGTTTGACCAAACGTTTTCAACCCTGCTGTTTTAGCCTCATCAAACGCAGTCTGGGCTCCAGCAATATCACCATATTCTTTTTTGTAGGATGCATGTGCCGCTTCCGTATCACTGAATGCAGAACCCATTTCAGATCTTTGACGGGTCAGCCTTTTTTTGATCAACCTACTTTTTGATCTAAGAAAATTGATATCCATAAGCTAGTTAAAGTAAACGTAATCGGTGTCAGAGGTTCCTACTGCGGTATCCATTCGAGGTTCAAACTTCAGAGTTGATGCATATCTGACAGACATTGCCGCATATCTGGTGGCACTCATGATATCATCTCGTTCTTTG
>VTLG01009850.1_pt1 | contig 17617 bp, 28 predicted proteins | sample 4694571 | NCBI WGS metagenome assembly VTLG01 (sample SAMN12604809, study PRJNA352737) | marine metagenome | biome: ENVO:00000447; feature: ENVO:00000209|ENVO:00000569|ENVO:01000036; material: ENVO:00002151; isolation source: viral sequences binned using virsorter ... | reverse complement strand
AAGGTGCTGAGTCCCAGCATCTTAGCCTAGGAGATAGAAAATGGCAGACAAAAAGATTACGGCATTAACCTCAATAGGAACTGCAACAGCAAGAGCAGACTTGCTCCATGTTATCGATGATGTTGCAGGAACGCCGACAAACAAAAAAGTAACAATTGGTGAGTATGCAAATGCTCTCATGGCACCAGTATCATTAGCTGATTCTAATGTCACACTTACCGAAGCAACTCATGCTGGTAGACTTCTTATTGGCCCAAATTGTAGTGCTGATAGAACTTACACGCTTCCAACTCCAATTGCAGGAATGCATTTCAGATTTGTTGGCCCAATTGGGTTGGCAGCAGCTGACGGTCATGATGTTATCATTTCTGCTGGAACTGGAAACTCAATCTTTTTCAAAGGTCAAGTAGCACATTTGGATACAACTGCTGATGAGAATGCAACAGTTGTTTTTTCAGATCAAAACTCTAACGAAACTTTACAGTTGAATGTTCCGGCATCATATGATATTACTCTTGTTGGTGTATCAGCAACTGTTTGGATGTGTTCGGGTTGGGTAGCTGCAGCTACTGCACCTGCATTTGCTGATTGATAATCAGTAATTGGTAGTTATTTGGGGGGGATTCGTTTCCCCCCAATTTTTGAAACATAATTAAAGGTGAAGAAAAATGGATATTGAAGATATTAAGAAAAAACGTGAGGGGTTGATGACCAATTACAATACTCTTATTGACAAGAGAGTTGAGTTGGAAAAACAACTAGAAGTTACAAGCAATGAAATTCTCACGATGAGAGGTGCAATTCTTTTGTGCAATGAATTGGTTGAAGACCAAAAGGTTGAAGATACTACACCAATTATCAACGATTTAGATAAAAAAGAGGAAGATGGCGGACAAAAGAATAAGTGAATTAAACGCACTTACTGTACCATTAAAAGATGATGCAATTCTGATTTCAGATACTTCTGCTTCAGAAACTAAAAAAATTACATTTCAAAATCTTTTTAAACTTCCTTCTGCGAATACTGCAAATACTGCGGCAATCTCAAGTCCTGCAGCCGGACAAGTTGTATATGTGTCCGATGGTGCAGGGGGATCACCTTGTCTTGCAGTCTATAATGGATCAAGTTGGTTGCGAATCACTTTAGGTTCGGCCATTGCATCATCGTAATAGGGAAATATGTATTAGTGTAAAAATATGAATCTTTTTGATGATTTGAATGAATCGAATTATAATATGTTTGCAACGAAGTATTATGAAAATCCTCAATGTACTTCCGTTGAAGAATTCAATGATGATTTGAATAAAATTAAGTATGTTAAGAGATTGTTTAATCGATTTCTTGATACAGGAGAGTTGAGAACAAATTTAATTCTTAACCATTTGATTGTTATCTATAATGTGTTTGAGAATGAAGCTGCAACACGAATGTTGTTTTTTAGAGTAGAACAGAAATTTTATTCGATACTTAAACCATTTTTGATTTTTTTAAATCGTTTGCCGGATACAGTGAAGGGTATAGACGGAGAAGATATACAAACTAAACATATTCCGTTAAATGAGACTACTATCAAAGAATTAAGGAAAATAGAATAGAATGGGAATTCTTGCAGGAATCGGGAACATATATTTTGTCTATCAGTTTTTAAAAAAACTGGTAACTCCCTTTGAAAAGACAAAAGCATTTGAATTGGGTATAATTGATGAAAAAGGAAAAATTCTCAAGAGAAGGAGAGAGTTAGAGGGAGATGAAGAAAAATCAGCTTATACTCTTTCTGATACTTTGATATGGAACATTAAAAAATTAATGGGAAAAGTTCCTGGCGGCAAGTCAAGAATCGCATCTTATGCGGCCGCACTTTGGTTGATCAAAGAACAACAAGACGGATATAAAATTACAGAAGAAGAATTGGAGTTACAATTCTTTGATCAGTTTGAAAAAATGTATAATAATGATTTGGAATTTGATTCTAAAACATTGAAAAAATTTGAAAATGTATTGGTTGAAGAAGATGCACCAACTACAAATATGGGAAGTGGTAATATAGCAACAAGAGGAATTCCTTTATTGAAAAAACCACCAAAAGGAATGGTAATGAAAAAGTTTGGTGGAATAGATGTATTTGCAATAGATCCCACACATTTTCAGAAATCACGTTTGGGTAAAAAGAAATATACTCGTTACAGTGGTTATGTAGGAGAAGATGAAGTAGGAGAATATATTCGTGCATTTGCAAGAAAATATCCTAAGAAACCCATTATAGTGATGGATTCTCAATCTGGATGTATGCAATATCTTAAACATGGTGGATGAAAATGATGAAATTCAAAGAATATCTGCAAGTCAACGCAGATGATTCTATCGAACAAGTAATGAGTGGCGAGTGGATCAGTAAATCTCGATCTACATGGAAGGCCACGGACAATGAAGACAACAAAATAGAAGTTCATAATGATGGTCACGATCCAGAACTAAATGGAGAATCGTGGACGGTGCATAATAACACATTTGCACCAAAAGCATTTGCTCATTTTATAAAACAGTTCATAGAGGAAGTCAGACCAGCTGAATTATCTTATGTCAGAACAAGAATCTATCCATCAACTACAAACTGAAATACAAACCTTAAAAATCAAAGATGAATTCCGCACCAAGGAATTAGATGCTTTGATGAAGAAGTTATCTGAAACTTCTGGTAAACTTAATGCACTTTCAGAAAATATAGGTCGTTTACTTGCAGGACAAGATCTGCATAAAGCGAGTGATAATGAAGTTCGTGATGAATTAAAGATTCTTCATACACGAATTGGTGATCTTCATGACAAGTGTACAGAAATGATTGATAAAACAGAAACTAGAGTATCTTCTGATATATCATTATTATATAAAAAAGTTGAATCTCTTGAAAAATGGAGATGGATTACTATCGGTGTTGCAACAGCATTGACATTCTTCATAGGACATGTTCTTCCAAAATTTTTAGATAATTGAACTTGACATTTTGATTTGATTGTGATATAATGATAATATCACAATAAAAATCTTACCTAAAATTTGTTATGCCTTCTTATATTGACACAAAATACGTGAACCTTCTTTCTTCACGTTTAATATTATTCAAACGCAAACACGATAAACTTTATAACTTTCGGTGTCCGTTTTGCGGAGATTCCCAAAAGAGCAAAACTAAGGCTCGGGGATATTTCTATCAGAAACGAACAGATCTATTTTTCCGATGCCACAATTGTGGAGAGAGTACTACTTTTTCCAATTTCCTTAAAAAATTGGATGGTGAACTATACAAAGATTATGCATTGGAACGATATAAAGAAGGTGTGACAGGCAGAGGATCAAATACATCTGAGCCAGAAATTATCAAACACAAGAAAACAATATTTCATACTAAGATCAATCTTCCCCGAATAAGTGATTTGGATGATAATCATTTTGCAAAGAAATATCTGATTAATCGTGCAATCCCACCTCAATTTTTAAGTTACCTATATTATACAGAGGACTTTAAAAGTTTTGTCAGAAAGATGACAAAACGTGAGTATGATTTGAATGAAAGAGAACAGCGAATAATAATTCCCTTCTTTGATAAAAATAAACAACTCATTACGTTTCAAGGACGAGCGTTTACAAATACTCTGCTTCGTTACATCACGATTAAGATGGACGAGGATTCTTCAAAAATATTCGGATTGGATCGTCTGGATATGGAGAAACAATTTTATGTAGTTGAAGGCCCGTTTGACTCTATGTTTCTGCCGAATTGTATTGCAATGGCAGGATCAGATGTAAATTTAAGATCTCAAAAAGAGATTTCCGATGCATTAGATGATCATAGAGGAACGATGGTCTTTGACAATGAACCTAGAAATAAAGAAATCATTTCTAGAATGGAAAAAGTAATTGATAATGGTTGGAATATTTGTATTTGGCCAGAGTCAATAAAACAGAAAGATTTGAATGATATGGTAATGAATGGTATACAAGAATCCAAATTAACCGATATAATAAATACCAACACTTACTCAAATCTACTAGCAAAAACACATCTCGTCATTTGGAGGAAAAAATGAACCAACCCAATCCCACTGCCACCTTGCCTACTCAATACCAACAGTTTATTCATCTTTCTCGTTATGCTCGGTGGGATTACGATAAAAAACGAAGAGAAACTTGGGGAGAAACAGTTGACCGTTATTTTTTATTTTTTCAAGAACACCTAAAAGAAATGTGCGATTATACTCTTGACAATGGTGTTCTTGAAGAACTAAGAAAGGAGGTTTTGGCATTGAATGTTATGCCTTCTATGCGATGTTTGATGACAGCAGGAGATGCACTCAGAAAAGAGAACGTTGCCGGTTACAATTGTTCATATGTTAAAGTTGACTCGCCACGTTCTTTTGATGAGATACTTTATGTTCTCATGAATGGAACTGGTGTAGGGTTCAGTGTTGAGGAAGAACATGTAAATCGATTACCTATAGTTGCAGATGCATTTTATCCAACTGAAACAACTATAGTTGTTGCAGATTCTAAACTTGGTTGGGCAAAAGCATTTAAGGAATTGCTTAGTTTATTGTGGACAGGACAGATTCCAAAATGGGATCTTACTAAAGTTCGTGAAGCCGGGAAACCATTAAAGACATTTGGTGGAAGAGCATCTGGCCCAGAACCTCTAGATGATCTGTTTCACTTTGTAAGAAAGATATTTCAAGATGCAAAAGGAAGAAAACTTAGACCTATCGAAGCACATGATATTGTTTGTAAAATTGCAGAGATTGTTGTTGTTGGTGGTGTTCGCAGGAGTGCTCTTATCAGCTTGTCAGACCTCAATGACAGGGAAATGCGATTTGCAAAACACGGTGAATGGCACAAACTTAACGTACAACGAGCACTCGCAAATAACTCAGTTAACTATAAAGAAAGGCCAGATGTTGGAACTATTATGCGAGAGTGGTTATCCCTCTATGATTCAAAATCTGGGGAGCGTGGAATATACAATGGTTTGTCGGCCAAAAATCAAGTAATGTCATTAAATGAAAGGGAACCAGATGGACAAGGAGGATTTGTTAAACGAAGAGAACCAAGAGATGATTTTGGAACCAACCCCTGCAGCGAGATCATTCTTAGAAGCAGAGAATTCTGTAACCTGTCTGAATGCGTTATACGTAGATGGGACACTCCCGAATCTCTTTCTAAGAAAGTTAGGACTGCAACAATCCTTGGAACTTTCCAATCAACTCTTACCAACTTCAGATACCTCACAAAAGAGTGGGAAAAAAACTGTGCTGAAGAGCGACTTCTTGGAGTTTCCCTCACCGGCATCTTAGACAATCCACACACAAATGGAAAGAAAAAAGGATTAGAGAATCTTCTAGAAGATCTCCGAAAGGTAGCATATGAAACAAACAAAGAATGGGCAGACAAACTTGGAATCAAAAGATCCGCTGCCATTACTTGTGTCAAACCAAGTGGTACTGTATCTCAGCTTGTTGATTCTGCTTCTGGTATTCATGCCCGCCATAATCCTTATTATATCCGTACTGTAAGGGCAGACAATAAAGATCCTTTATGTAAAATGATGAAGGATGCAGGGTTTCCAAATGAACCCGATGTAACGAAACCAAAACACACAACTGTTTTTTCGTGGCCCATGGAGAGTCCAAAAGATGCAGTTTGTCGAAAAGATATGACTGCTGTGGAACAGTTACAATTATGGACTAAATATCAAGAACATTGGTGTGAACATAAACCATCTGTTACGGTTTCTGTTAAAGAACACGAATGGTTTGATGTTGGTGCATGGGTTTGGAATAATTTTGATTCAATTAGTGGTATTTCATTTTTACCATTTAGTGAACATACATACAGACAAGCACCGTATCAAGATTGTACTAAAAAAGAATACGATGAACTTTTTGCCAAAATTCCACAAGATGTGGATTGGTCAAAATTGTCTAATTATGAGCAGAAAGATTATACAGTTGCTTCACAGGAACTGGCATGCTCTGCTGACGGTGGATGTGAAATAGTAGACCTTTAATTGGAGAGAAATGGAAGTCGAATTGGATGTAGAATGTAGTAACTGTAATGCAACATATACCATGATTTACGATTCGGATGATGTTCAATCCGCAGAACCAGCATTTCATTGTTCGTTCTGCGGAATTCTGATGGAACCAGAATTCTATGATGATTACGAATAAGTATGTTGCAGGAATTGATTACTCTTTAACTTCTCCTGCAATATGCGTGGCTGAAGTAATTAATGATGAAATAAAATTTGAAAATTGTAAATTTCATTATTTGAAACAAACTAAATCTCAAGAAACCTTTGATGTATTCAAGGCACATGAATATCCTAAATATTCACAAGAGATAGAAAGATATCAAAAGCTCTCTGAATGGACTATTGAATGTATTCGATGGTTCAATGGAAGAGTAAGTCAAGTATATCTTGAAGATTATGCATTCGCTGCAACTGGAAGAGTATTTCATATTGCGGAGAATATGGGAATCCTCAAAATGAAACTTAAAGATGAAAAATTTAATTATATAACAATTCCACCCACAGTAATTAAAAAACACGCCACAGGAAAGGGAAATGCCAATAAAGAACTAATGTATGAAACATTTTTGTCAGAATCACATGTTGATTTGCAGAGTCAATTATCTCCAAAATCAACTAAAATTTCTAACCCTGTATCTGATATTGTGGATTCTTATTATATCTGCAAGACAGGATTTCACTTATAGGAGCATTAATGCAAACCCCCAACTTGCATAGTGGTACATATTCGATTGAAACAAAAGACAATAAAGTAGTTAAATTTAATTTAAATGATGCACTAAATGTTGCAGCTGATATGCAACAATGTGGTAAAGATGTAGAAGTTTGGAAAGATGGTTTTTTAGAACACAAATTAAATGGAATACAACAGTATAGTTTATTTAAATAAAAAACTTGACAAATAGTTAATGATTTGTTATAATATAATAAAGAAAGTGAAAAATTATGTTTAAATCTCTTTTTGAAAAAATAAAAAAGTTCTTTGAAAAAGAAGATACTTCCCATAAAGAAGCAATGGAAGCATTGGAAAAAGTCGAAGCTCTTGATAAAATCGGAGAACCCGAATGAGCATGATGAAGTTCGATGATTCCAAAATAAAAGAAATTCGGAAAAGAAAAGAACAGGGACTTCCACCACTTCCAAAAGAAGGTGATGTTGTTGAGCAGTCAAAGAATGCAAAGGGTGGTAGTGAATTAATATATCAAAGAGTCAAGGAGAGAGTGCCAGAAGACCTCTGGAACTACTTTCAGATCATTCTTTCAAGGGTTCGTGAATACGAAGACAAACCAAAAATTCTCTGGTTTCAAGACACATCAAAAGATCCAGAAGTTCAATTTTTAAAAGACAAATCGTATCGTGACAAATTTGAACGATTCGTATTTCCTTCTGATTGGTCGCTTGAAAAATATAATATTGATCTTGATGTTGAATATGAAAAGAGTGTTGTTCTAAAAAATGCAATTGAACCAATTCCAGTACATACCAAACCAAAAGACGGCCCAATAAGACTTGCATACATATCCACACCACATCGTGGATTGGATGTATTGATTGGTGCATTTAAAGCACTGAAATTAGAGAATGTAGTACTTGATGTATATTCAAGTTTTAAAATATATGGGTGGGAACAACAAGATAAAGAATGGGAACCTCTTTACAATGCATGTAAAGAAACTCCTAATGTGAACTATCATGGAACAGTTCCCAATGAAGAAATTCGATCAGCACTACAACAAACACATATTCTTGCATATCCAAATGTATATCCAGAAACAGGATGTATTTCTGTGATAGAAGCAATGAGTGCATCGTGTATTGTTGTGTGTCCGAATCTTGCAGTTCTTCCAGAAACGTGTGCAAATTTTGCATGGATGTATGGGTTTTGTTTGGATAAGACAGAACATGCCAGAAAGTTTGCATATGTACTGAAGGATGCAATTGATAACTTTTGGGAAGCACCAGTTCAGGCCGGACTTGCATTCCAAAAGCAATATTATGATATGCACTATGACATTGAAACTACTGCAAAACAGTGGACTATGATGTTAGAAACCATTAAAAATAACTTGGAGAAAAAATCGTAATGGCAAGAAAGAAAGTGACAGGTGAACGTAAACCAATGAAGGTGAAACGTACTCGTAAAATTACAGAAGAACAACGTGAGGCTCTACGTGAACGTATGACAGAAATGCGTAAGAAGAGAAAACCGGCAGAATACAAAAATATTAATAAAACGGTTCTTGCACTTCCAGATGATGATACATATTCTTTTAAGAACGTGAAAGAATGGATTAAAACATCTAAAGAACTTGTTTCGCAATTTAGTAAAGAAGCGAGAAGTATGAGAAATACTCCACAAGATAAACAGAAGGCTTCAAATAAAGTAGATGGAAAGAAATCATATATTCGTTATTGCGAACATTATTTGAAAACAGGAGATTGGATTGGAATGTTTTCTGGAAAACATGAAGAACATAAAGTGATTCCTAGATGTGTTGCAATGGCTTATTACCCTGACGGCACTCCTAAGAGGGATGTGGGGGTATTCTATCCAGATATTAATGCAGTCTGGTCAAAAGGCATGGATGAATCAGAATATGTAACTCAAGAAAATAGAGAATATGTAAAGACCGAAACCATTGCATTGACAGATAAACAATTTACAGGAGATATGTAATGCCAGAAAATAGTATAGTTGAAACTCTTGAAATGGTTGGTAAGGCTAAGACAAGAGAAGAGAAACGACAAATTTTAAAAGATAGGGAAAATTTTGCAACTAAAGCATTATTGCAGTTGAATTATCATCCAGATGTAAAATGGAAACTTCCCAAAGGAGTGCCTCCCTATAATCCCAATCAAAATGCAGCAGATGCATCTTTGCATTTTGAAGTTAAAAAATTAGATTATTATGTTGATCCTAGTCCACACGATCTTCCTATGTTGAGAAGAGAGGGAATGTTTGTTCAATTATTAGAACGACTTGACCCAGCAGATGCAAAACTTCTTATAGCGGTTAAAGATCAGAAATTATCTTATAAGGGATTATCTTATAAATTGGTTAAAGATACATGGCCAGATATTCTTCCAGATATTGAAGAAAAGAAAGAAGAAGAGAAGGAAGAAGTGAAAGTAGAAGACTAAAAGTGTATAAATACATTTACACCTTGGTATAATGTTTGAAAATGAATATGTGTTTGAATGAATAACCAAATAAAGGTACGAGTATGGTAAAAATAGTAAGTTTCCTACTTACTTTTTTAACTGTTTTACTCTTCACAACACCCACCAATAGTAACGTTACATTGAAGGAGCCACACTATTGGAAGCCTCTTACATTTGATAATAATAAATATACTTCTGAAGATCTTGATTGTTTAGCGAAGAATATTTATTTTGAGGCAGGGGTTGAGAGTACAGCAGGAAAATTAGCAGTAGCAAATGTTACAATCAATAGGACTCTTTCTAAAGAATACCCCAATTCAGTATGTGGGGTAGTTAAAGAAGGTAGACACTATTATAGTGCAAAATCAGAATCATGGCAGCCATTTAGAGATATGTGCCAATTTTCATGGTACTGTGATGGGCGTGGAGATGATCCTAATCCCGGCAGAACATGGGATTCTTCAAAAGATCTTGCAAAAATAGTATTAGGTAAACACCATAAAGATATCCTTATTGATATCACTGATGGTGCCACCCATTATCATGCGAATTGGATGGAATCTTTTCCAAGATGGAGCGAAGAACATAAAAAAGTTGCATCTATCGATAGACATATTTTCTATAAAGCAAGAAAACGACATAGAGAATAGAAAAAAACTTGACATTCTTGTTTCAATAGGTTATAATATACTGTAACCTAAAAAAAGAGGAAAAATGAGAATATTATTGACTTCATTATTTTTTGGAATGATATTGACTACATCTGCAATGGCAGAAGTGATATTAAAGACTGAGTATATTACAGAGGAAGTCTGTAATTCTATTTCTGGATGTTGGGTGGACACAAAAACTGGTGAATGTCCAGATTGTGTTATAGTGACTAGAAAAATAGTTACTGAAATCAAAGAAGAGAAAAAAGAAAAAGTAGTTAAATCGAAAAGAAGTTTTCATAATAAAAAATCTAATAAGAAGTGGACTTGTGTTATCGGCCCATGTGATTGGATAGATGAAAATGGAAATTTAAAATCGTGATTATACATACTGGTAGGAGAGATTATGCCATATTATGATTACTGTTGTACATCATGTGAATATGAATTTGAAGCATGCATGAAGATTAGTGAAAGAAATGTGCCCACCGAAGAACCATGTCCCAAATGTTCTGAAAGTGAGGTAAAACATAAAATTGCCACGCCTCATGTCGGTGATTCGTGGCATCATGCAAGGAGAAAACCCGATGAGGGCTTTAGGGATCGTTTAAGAGAAATAAAGAAACATCATAAAGGCAATACTATTGATGTTCGATAACCTTTATTGAAAAATAGTGGAGGAACCTAATAAGTTCCTCCATTTTTTTTATGAAACAATTTAGTTATGATCTTCTTGAAAATCGAAGAGATCAAATAGAACAAGATAATTCCAGTGAAGATAGGGTGTATCATGCACCCAATGGCACTTATCCTTCTGTGACAAATCTTCTTTATCACATGATTAATAAGAAGAATATTCAAGAATGGAGAGATAAAATTGGTCATGAAGAAGCAGATAAGATTTCTCATCGTGCTGCACGAAGAGGTACTAATGTTCATGGAATAATTGAAAAATATTTACGTGGTGATGAAAATTATTTAAAAGGTGTTATGCCAGATCACAAAGAATTGATCTTGGAAGGTATACCACAAATCAATGAACGAATTGACAATATTCGTGGAATCGAATTGGGAATGTGGTCTGATAAATTGAAGATTGCAGGAACAACTGATTTGATAGCAGATTACAATGGAGAACTTGCAGTGATTGATTGGAAAACTGCAGCCTATATTAAAAAAGAAGAATGGTTATTGTCATATATTTTACAAGGAACCGCATACAGTAGAATGTTATATGAGATGTATGGATTGATTCCTAAAAAAGTGATAATATGTTCCTTTATTCGTTTTGATTCTAAAAAATATAATCATATGATGGATCAAGACATATTTGTTGATTGGAGAGAATATAATCCACTTGATTATATCAGACAATTAAAATCTGTGTGTGATGCATATCACTTTAGTCAGAGGGGATAATATAAATATTTACGGTATCGATGATGTTGATGAAATAAACTAGACAAGACGGCGGTTCGATTCCGCCCGCCTCCACCAAGTATACAGGAGCAAATGAATGACACAAGTAGAATTGTTTTGTGGACATTATTCATCCTAGCGATAGTTATTTTATTAGAATTGTTAGAGATGTTTGCTGTGTAGTTGATGGGGGCGAATTAGGAGATCGATTGATAGTAGTAAAGATCAAAGGAGATATCCAGTTGAGCTACGACTGTAAAAGTGCAAATATCATAATCGCAAATAACGCTGATTATACACCTGCAAGAATGGCACTCGCTGCGTAATTCTTAGCCGAGTTAGGACTACGGTTCGGGGGGTCACTTGGGAACAGAAGAACTCCCCTCCACCACAATGTTAGAGTAAGGATAGATGGATAAAAAAACTAGACAACGGTTAGGTGACGGTAAAATTAATACTGGAATTGAAATGATTAATGCGGAAGAAGAAAAATTATGGGAGACAAATCCAATGGAAGCACTTAGATATGAAAAGATTGAAACAAGAAAAAAATTGAATTGGTGGGCAAGATTTTCACTTTCACTTATTATAGTTACAACTTTCTTGTTTTTAATATGGTTGTTATTTTATGGTGCATTGCCGCAAGAGTCGAGGGACTTGGTGAATATCATGGTTGGGGCCTATGTAGCTGTCCTTGCCAAGGCAACTGATTATTGGTTCAAAGACAAGGATGATCCAGAACAAAAGGAATCTGAAAATATAACAAATGGTAATAATGATTTGGTATGACTTGACATTTCTCTTAAATGTGTTATAATAAAGAGATAGAATGAAAGAATTACTTAACATGTATACATCTGAACAATATAATATTGAAATTGAAAAACTGGTTGAAAAAACCAGTATGAGTTATCTTGATGCGATGCTCTATCATGCAGAAGAAAATGGTCTTGAATCGGAAACGGTTGCGGGCCTGATTAATGTTAAAACTAAAACTAAATTAAGGGAAGAAGCAGAGAAATTAAATTTCATGCCAAAGACATCAAAACTCCCTATATGATATATCAAGTGACACCTTTTGAAGTATATCAAAGATATCTTTCGTTGAAGCAACATTTTAATAAGAAGGATTACGATTTCTTCAAATTTAATGGCAGAGTTCGTGCAAACGAATCCTCTTTTGAAAAACGAAAAGACAAACACCATTTCATACGTTTGTCAAAGATTTATAAAGAAGATGAACTCACTCGATTTCTTGTCTCAAATTTTGTCAAGACAAAAAATATGTGGGTCGGCAATGTAACTTCACCAGAAGGTAGAAGTAATTACATTGCATGGAAGGCAAAGATTCAAAGTCTTCCTTATGTATTTGAGAATGAGATTGATTCGTTGTTTGAAGAAAACGAGAAATTCAATATCATTTTTGATGTGGAGGATGGTCAACATCCACCAGTGCTTCGCCATGTATTTGGTGAAGATGTGTCGTTGGAAACTTTTATTATATTAGATTCCATACTGCACTTTATTCCTGCCTTCAATGAGAAGATACAGGAATCGGTCATATGGCCGGAACTATATAGTATGTGTACAAAGTATGCACCATTCGTGGTTGTGAATAAGCAGAAATACGTAGACATATTGAAGAAACAAGTAGAATTACATTATGCATAAAGTGGATAATCAGAAACACGTAGAATAGGAGAACAAGATGGCAACATCATTTGCATCCCTCAAGAAGTCAAGAAAATCCAATTTGGAAAAACTCCAATCGGAAGTTGACAAAATCAATAACCCCCAAACAAACTTCAGTCGAGAAGATAGCCGTTTTTGGAAAGCGGAACTCGACAAGTCAGGTAACGGTTATGCCGTTATTCGTTTTCTCCCATCATTAGATGACAGCAAACTTCCGTTTGTTCGTGTCTTCAATCACGGTTTCCAAGGGCCGGGTGGATGGTACATTGAAAACTCACTGACTACTATCGGTCAGAAAGATCCATTGGCGGAGTATAACTCCACTCTTTGGAATTCTGGTATCGAGGCGAACAAAGAGATCGCCCGAAAACAGAAACGGAGACTAACTTACTTCTCCAACATTTACGTTGTAGAAGATAAGGCCAATCCTCAGAACGAAGGAAAGGTATTCCTTTTCCGTTATGGAAAGAAGATCTTTGATAAGATCAGTTCCATGGCGAATCCTGAGTTTGAGGATGAGTCATCTGTAGATGTATTCGATTTTTGGGAAGGTGCGAACTTCAAACTGAAGATTCGTAAGGTTGATGGTTTCTCAAATTACGACAAGTCGGAATTCATCACTCCGGCTCCACTCTTGGAAGATTCTGAGATGGAACGTATTTGGGGAGAACAACATTCTCTTGATGAGTTTGTTGATCAGAATAATTTCAAGACCTATGATGAGTTGAAAACTCGTCTTGATGTGGTTCTTGGAAATACTCAGACTGCCGCAATGTCGGCACCAACTACCATCGATCATTCTGAACCACCATTTGATGGTGGACAACCGATCTCCAAACCTTCCAGTACGGAAGAAGGTCAAGATGAGAACCTTGACTATTTCAAGAAGTTGGCAGAGGCGTAAACTTTACGAAACTTTGTGAACGAAATTCCCTCGCTCTCCTGGCAATGTTTGTCCATCGGGAGCGGGGATATGTATATGTTGATGTTGTTGTACTGCTTGGGTATTATCCTGTACAATAACTGGTTGAGTAGTCCCACCTCCTGCACCATCCAATCCAACTCTACCCATTTGTAATTGATTCAATTGTTGTCCAGATTGTGGTAAATAAGATGCAACAAAATTGTCTATTTGACTAGAAGCGAGCGGATCAAAGACTATTTCTCCCCCATGAAGTTTATACAATCCTGTTTCTGGAATTCTTCCACCCTTTTGTCCTTCTCCTTTTGTTGCTTCCAGCAATTTTAATATTTCTTGAACTTCATCTTTTCCTAATTGTGCCATTGCTTCTTGTAATGGTTTTTGTGCTTCAAGAAGTATTAGTTTTTGTTCCTCTTCTAGTCTCATCTGTTCGGTAATTATTTGATCTAATTGCCTTATGTGCATCTTAGCTTCTTTATCTGAAGTAGAAGCGTAGCTTCCACCCTCGCCAGACAATATAGATTGAATATCTTCGGCTGCAACTTTTTCGCTTTTATCTTTAAAAGATGATCTTAATATAACAAGCATTTCTCCTAGAGATTTATCTTTTAAAGTTGCATCAGTAAAACCTTGTTGTTCTAATAAATCTTTAACTTTTAATCTATGGAGTCTAACTCCCCCAGTTTCTCCATCATCTTTTTCTATTCCTTCAAATCTTTGACCTTCTATATTTGTATTAATTCTTTCACCTGTAAGGGATCTCCCCATTCCGCTTTTGAAACTTTGAAAAGCTTTCTCTGCAGCCGCAGCATCTTTTTGTAATTTTTCTATATTAATACCTTTGTCTAAAAGAATTTGTTCTCTCTTTTTTGCCAATTCTTCTTGTGCATTATCCATTTTATGTAACATTTCGATGGATTTAATTTTTTCTATATTTCTTTCTTTTTCGGATTTCAATCTTTCTATTTCTGAAGCCATAAATCTTCTTTGAGCTCCAGTATATTTTTTAGTGTTGTTTGCTAATTCGTCTTCAAATTCTTTTATTTGTGCAGGAATTCTAGATGTTTCTGTCACCAATTTTTTTCGTTTTTCTTCTTCTTTTTCTTGAATACCTTCTTTGCCTAATCCAAATGTTGCTGCTGCAGCTGCACCTGCTTTTGGCCCCAAAAGACCAATGAGCATATTTCTCCATGTTCTAGGATTTGCAATACCATTTTCCCACCAATCTGCTATGAGAGATCCTAAATCATCAAATAATGCCATTATTTTTCCATGCATTCTTCCAAGAAATTTATCTGGATCTGAGACAAGATTAGCTATACCAGTTGCAAGATCAAGAAGACCAGAAACAAAACTTCCAACTTTATCTCCCAACCATTCTGCGGCAGCTACAAAAGAACTTTTCTTATCTTTATCGCCCTCTAACATTTTTGTAAATTTATCGGCGACTCTTCCTATTGCTGCTTTAAATTCTGTCCAACTTTTAGATATGGTATCAAATTTTCCTTCAAATCCTGCTTTGACGCCTCCTGCAATATCAGCAATAAAGTTTATGATTCCTTTTATCCATCTTGCAGCAGTATTAATAAATTCATTATCTACTTTAACTTCTTTTCCTAGTACAGATTGACCAAGTGCATCTGCAAGTTGCATAAAAAATGTTGCAATAGATGCTACTGCCCCTCCAACTTGTTTTGCAATACCAACTAATCCTCCCTTTGCTTTTTCTCCAACATCTTTTTCTTTAAATGCATCAACAATTTCACCAAATGTTTTTGATAAAGATTCCCAAGATTCTTTAAATGGTGCTAATTTTTCTTTAAATCCTGCACCGAATGAATCCGCAAGTTCTTTTGCAAAATCTATAACCGCAATGATAGTATCATGAACAGCAGTAAATGTTGCGTTTGAGAATTTATCTCGATCTTCTTTTTTAATTTTCCATGAATCGGGAGCAAATTTATTCCAAATTAACATCGCCCCATCAACTATTTTCTTAATGGCTCCTGCAACTCCACCCGCTATACTCAATTTAAATTTTTCAAATTCTTCATCAGACATTGTGGCAGAAGCAATACCTATTGCACCAATCAGTGCAGCAAATCCTGCTAGACCAAGAAACATTTTACTGATCCATTTTATTGCAGTACCAAGAGTGCCTGCTACACCTCCAACTAACCATTTAATAGGTTTAAGAAGAAATCCACCCAATGTTTTAAATATACTTGCGATACTACCTAAAAATTTAAAAAGACCACCTAGAGGTTTTGCTAAACCTTTGCCGATTGCACCAATACCTTTCATCAATCTACCAAGAAATCCTGGCTTCTTAGGATCGGGAGAATCGGGAACTGCTGAGGGTTGACCCCCATCTCCTTTATCTCTGCTCGCTTCTTCTCTTTCTTCTCTAGTTGGAAGTCGGGCTCCAAGTAATTCTGCAATTTTTGATACTGGTGTTATAAGATCTTTTATTGCAAGATGAATGTGTTCTGTCCACCCTTCAATACCAAAGAGATGAGATTGTGCTGAAGATAAATCACCAGAAGATGGTGGTTCGGAAAGCGAAACTTTAATTTTATCAGCAAGAGATTTAAATCCCAAATTGATAGAATTTCCTATCGTTGTTAAAGAATTGGAAATGGAATTATCCATTGTCTGAATAGCATGCCTAGTTGTAACTATTTCAGATTTAGATTCTTCCTGACCTTTCCGCAATAATTCGGTAATGTCAATGATTTTTGCTCTTTGGTTTTCTGCTGTATCTGCCATTAGTTAGCGTCCAGTATTTTGTTGTTTAATTCTTTCATTTTCTTCTTCAACCCAATTTTTCAACATTGCAACATAAATGTCTCTCTCGTAGGGCAACATATCCTCTAGTTCGGTTATACTCCACTTGTGATGTTGAACCATGGCAAATGTTGTCATGTAATAGTTCTCAAGTGAATTATGACTCAGGCCTACCCGAAAAAAGAGTCTAGCCCCTGTAATGTTACTTCATTATCTTCACCGCAAGCACTACAAGTATATTTTACAGTGTGCTGTAATTTAGGCATGGTATCAAAAAACTCTTTGATCTTTCCAAATTGTTTCGTATCCATACTGTCTATAAATTCATCAAGTTCTTTATTGGTAAATGAACCTTTTTCGTGTGTTTCTTCACCAGTAAAGATCATTTCAATGCAATCTCTTACAATCAACATTCCATCTTGTTTATCCACTCCTGCTGTTTTCATAACTGGATAGGACAACATCACTCCTACTTCATCATTGATCATAATCTTTCGAGTATGACCTTCTGGTTTTTCAACCTCTATTTTGTCCATATCGATTTCAACTTGTGTGACTGCATTTTCATCACACGAACATTTCAACCCGATTTCTGATTTTTCACCTATTGATTTTGATCTTAATTTCAAGAACAAATATTCAATATCAAATAACGGTAGTTTATCTACCTCTAATTTTTGTTGTATACAGTTTTTGAGAATATTTTTAATAGCATTCATCATGGCGGTCTGTCCACCATCTTCCATTGCTGTTAATAATACTTTCTCTTCCTTTACTAAAAAGGGTCTAAATTTAATAACTTTCTCAGTTGACGGTAGAACCGCCTCATATACTGGAACGTTCAGTTTAGGTAATGCCATAATAGGTTCCTTTCATGGTGTTAATAATTTATGGTCTGCCTG
>VTLG01006303.1_pt1 | contig 17619 bp, 26 predicted proteins | sample 4694571 | NCBI WGS metagenome assembly VTLG01 (sample SAMN12604809, study PRJNA352737) | marine metagenome | biome: ENVO:00000447; feature: ENVO:00000209|ENVO:00000569|ENVO:01000036; material: ENVO:00002151; isolation source: viral sequences binned using virsorter ... | reverse complement strand
CCCCCGGAGGAGTCACCCCCTCCTCCCCCTGACGGCTGAACCGGAACTGGTTCGGGTTTGGAATGGGTGGGAATGGGCCGATTTTGTAGGTGGTAGAAGAAAGAAAACCCACCTCCCGCTCGGGTTTGTAATACAAAATCGACCCAATCCGTTGAGTCTATTCTCCAGAATAGGAGAAAAAGGGTAGATTTTGTAGAACCGGAACTGGTTCGGGTTTGGTGATTTCTACAAAATCGCTTGAATATCCCGGGGCTCTGTCTCTCCAGCAGCCACAGTAGCGGTCCGAGGCCGCGCCACAGAGTAGACATTTAGCCATTCAGCCCCTCCTCCGTAGGTTCCCTGCATCGTATTCTATGTCATATCCACATTCGCTACAAAGGCGAACCCATGCTCCATGAGTCATATAGCGGAATCTGTGACAGTGAGGACAGAAATGAATGCGGTTGTATTCGCTCACTGTTCCACCTCCGGCCAGTCCTCAATTATCATCTTGAGTAGTTGCTGCCTAGCCCATTCCTTCGACTGGCCGTTGGCGGTCGCGTACGGGCTTTCTAGTATCTCTATACAGAGAAGGGCCGTAGCGCGAGGTGAGGGGGTAGTATCCATTGTCCTTGTACTGATGACTCCATCTTCGCTCATAGTGTCACTTCCTCTTGGGGAACCCACACCCACTGACCCCCTCTGAATACCTCGACATAGCCGGAGGATTCCATGTAAGCCCTCCAGTCCCAGTCATCCATATCGTCTAAGTCTTGAGTTGAGAGGGTAAACGGAGTCTTCAACTTAGGTGAGGATTTGCCCTTCTTTGCCCCTTTGCGCTTGTTCTGAGCCTTCTTCTTGGGCTTGGAGCCCCTGAACCCAGTCCAAGTGGTTTGAGAGCGGCTAGCAGCATGGCCCCACCAGCCTTGGTCAGGGGCGCATCGCTCGGCACTTACAAATTCGCTGCGAATCATCCCATCGGGTTTGATGGTGTAGACCTTGAATGGTGTTGCGTGAAAGTAGGTCTTGATAGTGAAGTCCGATTCTTCTAGTATGTCTATTGTAGAAGCCCATACAACATGGTTGTCTGTGGTTCTAGCAATCACTAGGGGGTTCCTTCCGTTAGTCATCAAGTGTACTGTGTCGCTGTCAGTGGTAGAGTCTACCCATGCGACAGACATAGAGCCGTTGATATTGTCTAATGCCCATCCGGGAGACTCATGGCGCAGTGCAGCGTTAATGGCCTCTGTGTCTACATCGGCAGTAGGTGAGACTCCTAGGTCGTCAAACACCTGTCTATCATTGGCTAGAACGCCATTGTGAGTGACTACTATGCCATCTCTGACTACTGGGTGATTGTTAGCATTATTCTCGGTACTGCCCTGAGTGGTAAACCGGGTGTGTAGGAGAACATACTGGGTAGTGGTTCCATCTCCCATGAAGTTAGAGAGGCGATTTTGTAGAAGGTCGGTTGCTCCGGGCTGCTTGACGATAACTGGTTTATCGGAATCTCGCCAGTGAAGAGCGAAGCCCGAGGCGTCCGTTCCTCGACCCTCTAGGGCTTCCCATAGGCTCAGGGTAGCCTGAACCGGGAGAGGCGTCTCAGACGCCCTGTAAATGCCTCCTATGCCGCACATTCAGAAGCACCCCTCGTCGTTGCAGATGTTCTGACCTACGACCTCTGCTGTGAAAGGAGCGCCACAGCAGATGCACTCAACCTCACTGGAGAGGACCGCTAGTCTCTCGACGCGGCCCTCTCGGTGGTTGTTGTATAGTTCTAGGATGCGGGCTCGTAGTTGCTCTCGGCGGGCTAGAGGTAGTCCTAGGTAGGTAGCGAAGGAATCTACGGTCACTGGCTGGTCTTCTAGGACTAGACCAGCGGAGCGGTGGTTCTCGTTGAGCATCATGCTAACCATCTTGTTGATGATGGCTAGCCAAAGGCCAATCTTGTCCTTACTCAGAGTGAATCCGGGCTGGCGGAACTCGATTCGTCCGTACTGAATGTACTGACCGATGTTGATAGCAGTTCGACCCATGTAGGACTCTCTTGGGACTCCGACATAGGGGTTGCGAGCAGCGTTGCGGCAGTTAGGGCTCATGCCGTCAAAGATAGGTAGGAAGTGTTGGTAGACGCGGATTAGTTGATTGACGCGCTCCATCTTCATCTCGTCAGTCATAGCGTTCCAGCGGGCCTTGTGGTTCACTCCAACGCTGATGTGAGTTCCACATGAGCGGTCTACTTGGGCTCCGGCTCTGTTGATGCGTGTCAAGATTCGGTTGAGGGTCTTGACTCCATCTGCTCCGTAGAGGATAGGTGAAATGACCTCGATGCAACCCTTCTCAGTCATGGTTGCAGTTCGACCATTGAGGGAAGAGTCTGACTCCATCTTCCACTGACCGGAGTCTGCACTCGGTCCGGCATGGTATCCACAGATAGCGGGGTAGCACTCAGCCCCGGCCTCTGTGATAGCAGCCACTACTTCGTTTCCTGTTATGTTCGTCATTTCCAATTCAATTCCAATCTGTATTGTCATGTTTTTCATCACCTCCGATGTTAGTCCGCCTTGGCGTTCTAACCCAAGCCACTCGATAGGGGGTATATGAACTAAGCGGCGTTTTTGTAGAAGATAGAGGTCAATACAGCGTTTAGTGTTTAGATGGAGAATTGCTCTTTCCACTTCTGAAATCGGGTTTTAGGTCTCTTGAGTTTCTTAGGAAGGGGAACTGGATTCATGTTCTGAATGGAGGCCTTCTCTAAGTCAAAGTGAATGAAGGAGTATGGCTTCTCCCGAATCCTTTCATCGGCTGCTACGAAGTCCACGCCCCATCTCTTAGTCAGGTTGTCTGCATCAACAGGGAGCATTCTGAATAGCATGACCCGACTTAGGTTGGCATCGAGCCAACGATTAGTCAGAGGGCGCTGACTGATGAAGTGGGGAAGAATACCCTTTGCTCTACCCTGAACACTAAGTCGCTTGAGGGAGGGTGGGACTCGGGTTGGACTAATGACAACAGATGCTTCGTCGAGAATGAAGGTGAAGGTCGGCTCGTCTTTGGATTTGGATAGGTCGAACATCTCATCTACCATAGTTGAAATATCGGCTTCTAGGGTTGCTTGGTCGAACTCGGGATAGTCGGGCCAGTACAAGGTCACGCGCTCCTTCTGCATAGACCCTAGGGCTTCTTCTAGGGAGTGTAGGGGCTCGGCTAGGAGGTCATAGTCTCCCCGCTGTACCTTGGGGTCAATGATAACGAAGCGATGGAACTCTCCAAAGGAGTCTGAAAGGATAGCCTGTCGTAGAGTGCTAATGACAGCGGTAGTCTTTCCACTTCCACTGGTTCCAGCCCATAGAACTCCTAGTCTCTTCCGGTTAGGTTTGTAGAGAGCCTCTATGTTCATTCTACAACTTCCCCCTCAAAGGAGTTGCCATGAAAGGGAGGAACTGTGGTAGGTTGAGGCCGTCTCCTTCTCTTGAACCACTGTGAGGGGCGCATGAGCCATTGGCCGAATCTCCGAAGGATGGAACGACGGATGGCCGGGTCCGAATTACGCCCTATATGGGCAATAGGAGGTGCATAGGCCGCAGCAACGACTACTCCCCATACCAAGGTAGGGCTGAGTTCGATAGATAGCCCATTAGCGTCCATAGCGTGATTAGTCGCGGCTTCTAGGGCGTCATAATCCGCAGGGTGTCGCTCGATGCTCCATTCAGGTTTGTTCATCACTCCCCGGCCCCAGTGTGTAAGCATCCGGTCTGCTCCCATGTAGCCCCATCGAACAAGTTGAGATTGGGTCGCTCGGTGAGCATCACCTATTGGCCCATCTCCAGTAGATAGCCTTCGGATAGGGGATGGGATAGTGGGAGGGTTCTCGGGTTCATCTCCTTCAAGCCAAGGTATGTCCTCCCATTGTTCAGTTTGGTCCGTTTTTGTAGAACCGGATGGTTCGGTTTCTACAAAATCGCTGCTCTCTTGAGATTGGTCCGTTTTTGTAGAATCGGACAGGCTCGCAGTGTCCTTGTTTTCAGAAGTCGTAGATTTAGACGATTTCTTGTAATGTTTGTAGACCGCTGCTCGGGACTTCCCATTTCCTTCTCCGTGACCGTAGGTGTCGAAGGTAGATTGGAACTTCCCTGAATCGGTGGGGTGCTTCTCTACTCGACTCATTCTTCTTCCACTCCATGTTGATGAATCTGTTCTCTATCCTCTAGGCGGTGAGAATGCTCCATGTGACTTTGAGACATATTGAGGTCATGATTGTGTTTAGCGATAGCCTTCTGTATCTCCATCTCTAATCGTTGAGGGAGGGTATTCAGTTTGGCGGTCTGTTCAGCCTTCCATGCTTCTAGGATGGCTTGAACATAGAGTAGGGCCGGAGCCCCGATGGTCGCCACCAATGCGATGTAGAAGTCTAGGTTATCTTGGATGAATCCAGTTTCGTCTTGGACTCCACTGTAAATGACATAACACGCGAAGGAGAGCCAAGATAGGATAAGAGGGACTCCGACTAACATCATGACTGAATTATTGAATGAGTCTCCAGTCTTCACTCGCTCGCCCCCATTTTTGCTACTCCACTATCTATTGACTGATTGACCATCCCCTGCATCATTCCGGCGAATTGAGGATTTGCGACGGTCTTTTCAAGGGCTAGAGCGAATGCCTGTCGGGGGTCATTCGCCTCTTCTCGGGCGGTATTGTATGCAGCCATCAGTTGCCCCAGTCCACCGAATAGTAATCCCTTCCAATGGGCATCAATAGTGCTAGAATGTTGATGCATGATGTCAAGGAACTCTTTGGTGTGAGGCCATGCGTTCAGTAGTAGGTCATCTAGGGCGTCCCACACTTCGGGGTCATCCGTCCAATTACTCATACCCGCTGCGGGTAGACAGGGGCTCTTAGACCCTCTCATGGGGGCGTGAGGGCCACCATTGACTCAGGAGGTCTCCAAAGTAGACAGGGGTTTGTGCTCCCCATAGGCGCTTTGTAGAATCACCAGCCGGACGGATGGTGAAGTCTACCTCTCGGAAGCGATTCATGAGTTCCATGTCACCTCGGACTCTAGCCTCCCCTGCTGAGTAAGGGCGACGAACGGTAGTGGAAAGGTTCGATTTTGTAGAATGGTCATGACAGAATTGGAACAAGTCAGTTCGATTTTGTAGAAAGAGGGAGGCATGACCTCTGAATACTGTCTTTACAAAATCGTTGCTTTTCATCGAATAGACCCCACTCATCAGTAGGGCGAGTTCCCCCTGCTCTTCTAGTTCCCACTGACCGAGGTTCCTCGGTGCAGGTAGAGGCCGCTCAGGAATACATCTCAACTTCTCAGTAGGGAATAGGATTCCATCTGTGGCTACGCTTAGGGCTGAGTAGTCATTGAGCCGTAGGAGTTCTGCTAGACGCGCTCTAGTGGCTCCTGTGACCGTACTAGCATACATGGGGTTCCATAGTTGCCCCGCCTTGTCGTTCACTGCTTGACGGGTCTTTCCATAGATGCTGTTGAGCATCACCTTTGATACTGCATACTCAATCTGACGATTCTCCCTCCCGGCTTGATGCTTCATCTCGTAGAAATGCTCGATGAAAGGGGCGAAGGGACGGGTGGGTTCTGCCTCGTCAAAGTAGCACCATCGTCCTATCTCGTATTGGAGATGAGGCCATTTGATTGCCTCTGCTATCTCATCAGCACTGAACCATCCTCGGGCCAGTCTCGGCGTCACGATGGTTCCGGTAGGGGCCATCTTCGCTAGGGGGTGCCAGTTCATTCCCGGCTCAAAGAGAATGGCGATTTCAGCGAATCCTATCGAGTAGGGAGAGCGATGCTCTAGCCAGTCTAGGAATTCATCAGGTTCATCGCCCATGAACCAAGCACCTTCCCTATCGTCTATGTCGGGAAGGTGATGGAGTATGTAGGGATAGGCACTGGCTAGGTCAATACCCTGAACATCTTCCCAGTAGCCACTCCCTGTTGTCTCAAACCAACCTCCCCGATATGCTGAGTGAGCGTATTGGAGAATCTGCCTACCTTTGGGACTATCCTTAGTTCCTGAGATGGTGGGGATTTTGCAGGTATCGAGGAGAGCCCTCTGAGCGACATTGGCTAGGGAGTAGGGTTGGATGAATCTCACTCCTGTTTCTACAAAATCGTTCCTTTTCATTCTCGCTAACTCACCAGCCAGTTCCGCATCAATGACAGCGTACTTCTCAATATCTTCTCGATAGTAGTCCCGATAGTCAGGCTCATCAAATCGGGAGGCATCGAGAATTGAACCGTCGAAGCACTCCTCCAACTTTGTCCGGTTCAAATACTGTTGAGCCGCCGAGTTTAGTCTGATTTTGTAGAAGAACTGACTGATGTCCCACTTCCAGCAGGGGCCCAGTTTGTATGCCCCTCGATACCAATTCTTCGGGGTGATGACTAGGGACTTCCCTTCTAGGTATGAGAGTTCGACCATGCGCCCTGTCCGTTCAGGTCCGAAGTTTCCAGTATCGGCATTGACAGTGACCTTGTTGGAGGCTATCTCTCCTTCATGGTCGCGGGATGCTGTCAGTGCCTCGGCTACTTCGGGATGGAGTAGACGGAGGATTGCCTGAGCATCGAACTTGAGGTTCCAGTAGAAGTGTTGGAGGCAGCGGCGACCACGCTTCCCTCCCTTCTTCCATTTTCTAGTATGGGCGTCATTGTAGAGGACGCTCATCAGATGGTTGAAGGTCGGGCATTCCCACACTCCCTGCTCAGTGCTGAATAACCAAAGTCGCCCCTCAACTGTCTCGGTATCGGAACCAATCATGTTCCATGTTTGGAGATTAGACTTAGCGGGCTTCTTCCGCCTTTGGTGTGGGAGTTCGGGAAGAGGCTCTAGGGTGTACCCTAGTCCCGCTCCGCCTCGGTCAATGAAGAGGATGGGGTCATGTTCCAGTTCTCGCGGCATAGTCAGCCCTCCACGCATCCCACTCATCGTATTGCTCCGGGTAATCATCCCAGTAGTCGTAGCCATCTTCTCCCTCATATTCTTGGGCTGGCGGTTCTCCCACTATGTCGCCCCCAACTTGAATCTCTCCTGATGGCCCTACGCGCCCCGGCTCACCAGCAACTAGGCGCTCTCGTCTGATTGCGATAGCCGCTGCTTCATCTTGAGTTAATCGAGTGGGTAGCATCCGGGCTGCTCTCATCTGTCTCTCACTTCCAGTTCGTCTCGCTCTCCGCATCTCCGCCTGACGGACTCGGCGCATCCGACGATTGATGGATGCAACTGCATTGAGTGAACCACCTCTAGCGATGGTACCCTCCTGAGTGAATCTCCCTCTAGTCCTGACTTGTTGGGCTTGAGGAGCCCCGGCAGTGAGCCCTCGTCTTCTGACACTTTCACGGCGGGCTTGGGATGGAGTGGTATCTCCCCGGAGCCATCTCTGAACAGTACGGCGCGTGACGCCATACTGTCTCATTTGTTGCTCGATTCCCTGCTCTTCGACTAGGAACTCTAATCGCGCTCGGAAGATGTTTGAGGAGGTTCTTGTCATGTCAGCCAGCCCCACGCCCCAGTCACAGCGAACAGAGCGGCGAGAATCCGCCAGCACAGCAGACTGTCTTTCAACCTTTCATTCTCTACCCTTAGCCTACGCTCCGACTTGGAGATTGCTAGGGCCGCTCCAACGCTTCCAATAATTGCAGCGACAGCACCTAGAACTTCACTCGACTTGGGCATCTCCAACACCCAGCCGTTCATGCTCACCGTAGTAATCACGAACCAATTGAGATACCCGAGCGGGAGTCACTTGGAAGAGTCGGGCTAACTCAGCCCCGTTCCAATTCCCGCTAGAGTGCATCTCGATAATGGCTCGCTTTTGCTTGTCGTTGAGCCTTCGATATTTCCTCGACATACCCCGTCCAAATAGCCTCGGTTCTTGAACCTCTCTATCTAACTAATCGGACTACTGAGAGAAATAGGGCCTATTTGCCCCTTTGCGCGTGTTCTGACGGCCTCTAGCGTATGTAGTGGCATCATCACCCTCGGAGTATAGATAGACGCCCTATACACCCTCCCCCTACGGGGGAGGTGTGTAGAGGGTTTGAGTAATTTAGATGGTGTAGATTCTACACTCCCTATCTAATCACCAAGTATTATGGGACGGCGATTAGTCGGATTTGGCATGAGCAATTTGCTGACACCTGTGGTAGCAGGGGCAGGGCTAGGATTTGGGGTTGTCTTTCTAATGGCAATCGCTAATGGAATCTCAGGTCTTGTCTTCAATAGAAGCATAACCGAAACTGTAAGTGGCCGCCTAGGAAGTGGTGAGTAATGGCCGTTCCTTTGCCGAACTGGTCCGTATGGGGAATAGCCGAATATATGCTATTCGCCGTTGGACTTTCCGCTGGCATGGCACTATTCGCAGAGCCTATGTCCCGCGTAGAGAGTCTAATCGCCAATCTAAGGAACGGAGCGTGATTTCATGCCCGTCACCTATTATCAACTCGATAAGTCCACCACGAATATTCCATCGGTTTCCGGTGCTACTTCGTATGTGGATGGTTTCTACGGCGTCAATGGTACTCTTGAGTACCTAATCGCTGAGTACAAACTAGAACTCAGTGGTACTGTAGACGCGAGTACGGACCTCACAGCATTAATCAAATCTGCTAAAATTGTGATTAATGGTGATATTATCCATGACTGGATAAGTGGCTCTGCCCCAGCAACAGGTTCTACGATTGCTGGTCGCTATGGCTACTTCATCAACGCGATTGGTGGAAGGTCACTGACTGTTCCTCACTCGGCTTCACATACTTCACTAACTGCGTATGTGGCTATTCCAGTCGGATATGTTCTCAACACTCCAACACCTCGCTTTGAGATTAGCATGGACTACTACGACGCTAGCCTAACCCTAGGTGGCTCGGCTGTCATAGACAGTGGCTCCGTGACATGGTGGGCTCGCTTCAATACTGCTTGTGAGCGCAGCACTAGAGTAATCAGTGCTACCTCCTACTCATTCGCAGGTTCCAATGTGGCAGAGCAGGTAGTTGTGCGCGTTCCTAAGACAACCATGACTGGCGCTACAACCCTAGGCTGTCTGATACAGAATGATAGTGAGGCCGATGAGTTCTCATCCGGCAACTCGATTCGACAACTGGCTCTTAGCCAGTTTGAAATGCCAGCCTCAATGCATCGCTGGGCGTCAAACGAATTGGATAATGGCGTCGTCGCCTCTATCCCGGGTTCATCCTCTACCTCTCAGACTCTAGCAGACAAGAGAGCCGGGGCACTTTTCGTGCCTCTGTACGGATTGGCTGCAAACGACCTGACTTGGATAATCAGCAGCAGTGCTGCAACTACTCGATTTTTCCATCCTGTCTTGACCGCTCCACTACGCGGCCCAAGTGAGGAGCGACCTACACAGACAGCCGTTGCCCGAGGTAATGTGCAGAAGACTGTGGTGTCCCGCTCAGAAGCCGGAACAGGGAACTGATTACGACTCCAACGCCTCCGGTGGGAGGTTCGCGGTAGGCTGCAACCAGCCGCGTCCTCCTACCCCCGGCGCAGGGAGAGGTGAACCTATGGCTAAAATGAAGCGACGAAACCCCTTCAAGCGTACCAACGGTACGCGAACTAGGCGGGCTAAGGCGCTCACTATACGAATCAAGAAGGCTCGCCTTGAGAAGATGGATAGGTGGCTATGATGGGTAAGTGGTTTGAGATGAACCTATTTGGCCGCTTTGGTGCTAAGTGGTTCACCTTTGCCCGCACACCAGCGACCAAGACTAAAGGGCTCTATAATCGCCCTTCGATGCTTCCCTTAGTGGGTGCTAAGAAGGGTGGTAGAGTACGCCGTAAAGGTGCAGAGTGGGAATATCAGGAGCGGCGTTAGAATGGGTCGAATCTCCTCTATTTCACTAACTACTGACAGTCAGTATGTGGATATGACTGGCCCCGGCAAACTTCATCTTCGTATCTCGGGGGCTGACAATGTACGCCTAGCCCTAGACCAGTTCAGCCTAGACAATGGACCCTACTTCACCCTCGACAATGGCTCGACCTACATCTACGACGAGCCCAACCCATTTACCGGGCAGAACTGTTGGGTCAGGGCTGACTCCTCTACTGCCACTCTTGAGGTCATGCTGACCGGGGGTGGAATTGAATGAGTGAGAATGCTTGGATGACCTTTGCGTTCGGTCTAGTAGTTGGTTATGTGTTTCGGGACGAGATAGCAGACCTCATTTCTACAAAATCGAACCAAGGTGAGTCTCAATGAGTGGCCCAATCCGACCTCCTCTCCGAATCAAGGAACAGGATGGGACGCCCAATGTCATCCCGGTCAATACCGTCAAGGTGAGCAACGGTACGCTCACTGACGATGGAGGGGCTACGGTTTCTATCACTACTGGGAGTGGTGGTGGGGGAGGTTCGATGGATGACTTCGTGGTGGCTGGAGATACAGGCGTAGACCAAACTATCGAGAATGGTCAGACTCTCACAATCAAGAATGCCTCGGGAGGGGCCATCAAGACTGTTGCTGGAGCAACCCGAGAATTAACTATTGATTTGACCAATACTGGTGTGACTGGTGCTTCCTATACCAACGCAGACATTACCGTTGATGACCAAGGGCGCATCACGGCTGCTTCCAGCGGGTCTGCTGGTGGTACTATTGGCGGTTCAATCGCGGAAGACCAAGTTGCCGTAGGTTCGGCTACGGCTGATGAAATAGAAGGGAGTGACGACTTCTCCTACAACTCTACTGATGGGAGATTAATCGTCGGTGAAAAAATTTCATCGAATGGTGCCTCCTCTCTATCCTTAGAAACTAACAATGGAAGTGCTACTTCATCCATCGTAGTTGGAACTGGAACCGACTCTGATGTGACGATAACTTCCAATGGGACAGGTGATGTTAAGGTGAATACTCTCAAAGTGAATGACGCCTACAATCTCCCCGTAGTCGTGACAGGCACCGACGACTATGTTTTGACGGCTCAAACCGACGGGACTACGGCATGGGCGGCTGCTGGTGGAAGTGGGACGGTGACAGTAGGAACCTATGCAGGGAATAACAATCTAGCGTACTTCTCAGATACAACCGAAATATCAAACACAAACAATATCTCAATCAATGCTCCATTAGGGACTTTGGATTGCTTCGGTAGTATCGAGGCAGGTAATGTGAAAATAGGTACTGACACCAACAAGAATACCGTCGAGACATCGGCTGCTCAAGACCTAGTTCTACGGACTAATAGCGGTACGAATTCGGGAACTATTACGATGACTGATGGGGAAAATGGAGATATTGCGATAACTCCTGACGGTTCAGGCGCCGTAGAAATTAGTGGGGCATACAAACTACCAACCGCTGTGACAGGCACCGACGACTATGTTCTGACGGCTCAAACCGACGGGACTACGGCATGGGCGTCTGCTGGTGGTGGTGGTTCACCCGGAGGTTCTAATACTCAATTACAATACAACGACGGAGGTTCCTTTGGCGGTATCTCTACTATCACTTGGGATGATACTGCTGGTGCCGAGCAACTTCTGATAGCCGATAGTAGCAGTGAGCCTTTGGTCAAGATTGAACAAACAGGCGGAGGTGCCGCATTTGAAGTTCATGATGTAGCCTCAGATTCAAGCATTTTCGCAGTGGACTCAACTGGTGCTGTCCTAGTTGGTTATGGCCCCGGTACTGGAACTTCGCTCAAGTTCTTGGTATCGGGGAGCGCGGGGGCAGACACTTTCAAAGCGGCGGGCGACGGTTCAGCCGGAGCCCCCGCATATACTCGGACTAACGAGGGCGATACTGGAATGTACTTCCCGGCGACGGCAGATACACTCGCATTCAGTACGGGCGGTTCTGACCGCTTCATGTTAGGCGATTCGGGAGAGATAGGGCTCGCAGGGGCTAACTACGGTACTTCCGGCCAAGTCCTAACTTCGGGCGGCACTGGAGCCGCTGTCTCATGGGCGGCTGCTGGCGGGACTCCTAAGTTCAGTGGAGTCAAGGCTAACACGAATGCCTACTATGACTTATCCGCTTATCCGACAGGATGGAGGGCTGAACCTTATTCAGATGTAGCAGAGTCTCAATCAGCCCCTATCTACTGCCCCTTCACCTGCGGGATTGACCTCACGCTCGCTACTCTAGGTATCAATGTTCAAACAGCCGGGAATACTGGACTTCAATATGAACTCGGTATCTATTCTACTGATTCTGATGGCCTCCCCGAATTACTCTTAGGTTCATGTACCGTAGACGCTGACGCGACGGGTCAGCAGACAGGCACTTTCACTGAGGTATCGGCTGGGGATGGCGACCTTACAGCAGGGACTCAATACTACTATGCCTATACTCAGAGTGCTGATGCCTCAGAGAACCCGGTTCTCCGTAGTGGCCCTGCCCAATTCTTCGGCTCTATTACAGACAGCACGATAGGAACTCAGAGAGCATCTATCAGGGCTGGTACGCTGGGAACTCTCCCAGCATCGTATCCGGGCAGTGGAGTTGCCCTAGGTACTTCTAACGCAATCGTAGGAGCGACATATACATGACGATTTTTGACTTATACCTTGATGGTGAGAAACAGGAGGTTGAGATTACTTGGGATAGGATTCGGGAGGAGAGGATGAGCCATCTTCGTCAGACTGACAAATACATGATGACGGACTATCCACTCACTGAGGAGCAGAGCGAGGAACTTCTACAATATCGCTCCACTCTCCGAGACTTACCTGAGACTTATGACACTCCCGAAGAGGCGGCTGAGAATTATCCTCCCCTCCCTTCATTTGTAGTAGGTGAGATTTGATGACAGTCAGAGAGAATGAAATCCGAATTGAGAGTATTGAGGATGATGTATCAGACTTAGATAAGAGAGTGGTTCAACTAGAGAAGGACTTCACTGTACTTGTTAGCAAACTAGACTTACTAATCAAGATGGGCCGACTCATCGTCGGTATGGTCGCGGCTGGACTCGGCCTTGACCTAGGACTCGACAATGCTATGATATGAGGAGGTGAATAGTTGAGCGATACAGACTGGTTGATTGTTGCCGTAATTCTTGTGATTCTATGGAGGGCTGACTGATGCCGTTCACGCGCATTACCTCCGGTAAGAACCGGGGGAAGTTTCGCTCACCGTCAGGTCGCGTCTTTTCAAAATCGCAGGTCAGACTCTACTATGCCCGAGGAGGGAGGTTCTGATGGCTCCAAAATGGTCTGATTGGTTTGTAAATCCGTCAGGACAAAGAAGCCCCCTGTGGAAAACTGTGAAAACTTCCAAAGCACTTCCGTCACCTCTACGACGACGCGTTAATTGGGGGCTCGCGAGTGGAGTCGGAGGACGAAAATCAAAGAGAGTAATATATGACGCAAAGCGGGGCGTATGGGAATATCAAACTAGGAGGAAAAAGTAATGCTGGAAGATGGCGGACTCGCTACTGACAACTATTCTGCTACCGATTGGGGCGGAGCCATTTGGTGGGGCGGTCTTCTCCTCATTCTATTCTTCCTGAAAGTAGTGGAGGAATCAATGTGAACTCGACAGTGTTAGTTCTACAAAATCGCGCCATTACTTGTATGCTCACTGGAGCGAGGCTCGGTTTTGTAGAAGAGGAGGAGGAGTGATGATTCATGTCATTCATAGACGAACTCCCCGGCGGTAGGAAGAAACCTAAACCAACAGATGTCCCGATAGACCCGGGTCTAAGGCCTCCTGAATCTCAACCTGACCCTCCACTTATCCCTCCGGGTATCAACCCGGGCGACGAGATAGACGACCCATCTTACAGTCCACCTGAGACAGACGACCCCACTGAACCACAGCCACAGATAGGACTACTCCTTAGTGATGACTTGATGACCAAGAGTGGTACCTATGGAGGAGTCGGCGCTAACTGCCGTAGTCGCTCTACCAATTGGAATGAGATGGCCTCGATGCCATACTGGTTATCGGGCAGTATCTCAGGGAGAATGAATGGTTCTACCCTTTCGTTAGAGTCTAACTTAGACGCATGGATGGGTACGGATTCTCTAATGGGCGTTATCGCAGAGAATTCGTATGTGGAAATGGATATTTCCTTGACCGCATCAGGCGGTAGTTGGGGCGATTTTGTAGAGCCCTTCTCAGTCTGTTTGGAAGGAGATGACTCAATTTCCCTCTCAGTAGGGAGTTCCATCTACGACTTTTCCATAGTGAAGAATGGTACTGAGATAATTAGCAGCGATTTTGTAGCAGAACTCAATACGGTCTTCTCCTCATTTTCTGTCACCTTAACTATCACCAAGGCCGTCCATTGTTCATATGAAGTAGAACAAGACCCTGATGACTGGTACGAACCTCATCCGGGGATGCCCGAGCCAGCGCCCGAGGAAGCGCCCATAGACGACGAAGATGGGTCCGATGGTGGTGATGGGGCCCAAGGAGACTTTGAATGGACTCAGGCGGACTCATGGGTACTTCTAGGGCTGATAGTCCTGATACTACTAAGTCTGTATGTACGAAACACCGTTAGAGGGGCAGAGGATGGCTAGGGGAGAACCGGGCGATAGAGGATATGGGGAATCCTATGGGGGAAGGCCAACTACTTCCGCTCCCCAATCGTCCTACTGGAGTCGGGTCAATCAGCAGACCAATCGCGTCACTTACTACTATGGCCCTAGAGGAGATGCATATAACTCTCAAGTTCTGACCCAAGAGGAATGGGACGCTTATCAGAATCAGTATGAAAGGGATGAGGAGGGGCGCCGTATCGGTGGGGGTGGACGACCTCCACCATCACCCGAGGAAGAGGGCTACGAAATCCCGGAAGCCGACCTATCCACCTTCGACCAACTAGAGCGCATCCCCTATGTCGCCGGACTATGGGCCGAGGGTATTTTCAAAGGACTTGTACTGGTTATTCCCCCAGTCATTCTCATGGCTATGGCTGTTGGAATTACTATGGGTCTTATCAGAGTAGGTTCCCGAGGAATGGAGAAGTTATTCCCTACCCGGAGGCTAGACCGATGCCGATAATCGCCCCCCTTATCGGACTCGCCGGGAGTACGGCTGTCCGTCGCATCGTAGCAGGGGGTGTGGTGTATGTAATTGGTAAAGAGACCGTCGGTTATGTCAGTGATGAGGCGGGGGAGGCTTGGCAGGACATAGAGGACGAACTCAAAGCAGCGGGAGTTGATATTGTAGACTCAGGAGTAGAGGCTGCGGGAGATTTAACCCTCGATTTTATCCGAGGACTCATCCCTGCACTCATCGAGGGCGCTCAGGCTGGGTATGATGCTATTCGTGAGGGCTTCCGAGGTAAAGAGCCTGAGACTATCGCGGCACTAACTATCAGTGTGCTAGTCATTGTGACAATTCTAACCCTTCGTCATGAAGTAGGTACAGGCCCGCGTGGGGCTGGAGAATATGCGGCGGGCAATCGCCCACCGTAGGCCCAAAGGGAGGATGACCCCCCAGTGGACTTTGCGTCAATCTGTCACCATGTAAAATGACTCAGACCGTCCAGCGGTAGGCGTAGCCAGCGGGCGATTTCTCCGACTCGACACGCGAGAACTTGAAGGTCTTCCCCTCAATGTTCTCTCCACCCTCTGCGGCTTTCACCAATGAGGGTAGCCCGTTTTGTGGGCCGTGTTCGCCGGAGGACAACCATAGCAACTCACCGGGCATATCAGTTGCGACAACCGCGCCAACGCTGCCGTTATCAGCCTTGAACACGCGGTCAAATGTCACTTCTACCTCCTCGCCTAGTGGCTGCTCCCGCAGGGCTACGACTTCCATACTGTCAGCCGAAGTCAGAATATCATTCCAATCTATCTCCATGCAGAATACCTCCAAAGCAGCCGGACAGACGGAGGTTGATTAACACTTCGCTTCTACAAAATCGCTGCACTGCGGCCTGTTCCTTCCTTGGGTCTAAATACTACCCTAAGACTCGGCCCGTTTGGAGGTAATGATTTATGACGAGATGTAAGAATTGTAATCAACAGATAAACGCCCTAGAATACCTGATAGATATTAGGCACCAGTTCGGCTGGTGCGCTAGTATCAAGGAGGGAGAGGAATGATAGAACCCAAACACTGTCAGGAGGTGCTGGAGGACGGAGAGATATGCGGAGCCGTTCACAGAACTTCCCGCTCACACCGTCCCGGCATGAGTCGGGAGGAACACGCAATCGGCGCGAAGGATTGGCGAAGCATCCCTCGCGGCGTCCCTCTTAAGGCTAAAACTAGCGACCATGTTTCCCTAACAGGCAGCGAGCGAGCAGAGTTCGCTAGACAGAGGAACCTACTCGTCGGTGAGACAATCACTCAAACTCAACCCGGCGGATTCTTTGGCATGACCATAGAGCGACATATCCGAGGCTCACAGTATGAAATCCAAACGGGGTTAGGTATGCGACCTCGATATGCCCATCATAAGAAGCAATCACATGACGGTAGTGACATCAAAGCAGAGTTGGCTGCGGGCTGGAGCCCTTGGAGACAGGACTGGCATGACAGGGGAGAAGCGAAGAGGGCTCAAGGTGTTAAACCTGAATGGGACGCACTGACAGCGATGGATGAGGCAGTGAGGGACACAGTGGCCCAAGAGGACGAAGCGGCTACTTTGGCCCCTCCTACCCCCTCTAGCGACCAAACCCGAGTAGAACTCAAGGCGATTCGCCTTGAGGGAGACGCTTCGCTATTGTGGGTAGTGTTCGATGTAGCAGGTACTCTCTATCACGGAGCCCTAAAGGAGTTCGACCCAAGCGACCTAATCAAGCGGGAGGACGAATCATGAAGCCTGTTCCAATACTACAAGTCATAGACGAGGAATCAGGCTGCGTATGGACTCTCATGGATATGGGCCTAGACCACCTCGTAGAGGTATTGGAGGAAGAGTTGTGACTGAGCGGATTTCCAAGTCTCAATGTCTACACCCTCGTTGGGCTAGGGAAACGACCCCTAAGACGGGCGTTCCCTACTGTGGGGTCTGTGGGAGGCTATTCGATGCGTAATCACCTCCTACGCTGGATTCGACCTAGCAGCCCCAAGGCTGCTCGGGACATGACAGACCTAATCATCGAGATTGAGGCTCTGACTATCCGTCTGAGGCAGACTGAGGAACAAATACGCGCCCTATACGACGCTCTGAGCGCACTTGAGGACTCTACTGACCTCATCCTACCCCCTAGGAGGCTATGGCCTTGAGTAAGGGCACAGAGCCGTTCAGAACGGCCTTTGAGGATGGGATGGGAGTCGTGTTCACAGGCACTCCGAACGAGATTATCACTAGCATGAAGCATATTGAATGGGGAGACACTACACCTCTCGCTCAGGAGTACAAGTCCCGAGTCAAGCGTAGAGCCTCCCTGTTCGGTATTGAAATGGAGTTCTACGATGCGTATTCCTTCCTCTGCGAGATGGAAAGACACGGATTAGGCAGAATTAGGCCCGATTTTGTAGAAAATGAAACGACTGATTCTACAAAATCGAACGAAAGTGACACTTTGAACCCCTACTGAGAGTCACCAGTGACAAACCGAACCAGTTCGGTTCTACAAAATCCTCCCTTTCGCCCCGCAGGGGCGGGAGGGAGGCCCGGAGTTCATCCCCACCTGTCCCAGCCGTGAGGCTGGGGCGGGGGTGGGGTGACTCGCGCGGGGG
>VTLG01004589.1_pt1 | contig 17620 bp, 17 predicted proteins | sample 4694571 | NCBI WGS metagenome assembly VTLG01 (sample SAMN12604809, study PRJNA352737) | marine metagenome | biome: ENVO:00000447; feature: ENVO:00000209|ENVO:00000569|ENVO:01000036; material: ENVO:00002151; isolation source: viral sequences binned using virsorter ... | reverse complement strand
AGAATCTTTGATTGGATCAAGTCCATCATAGTCTAGAATAGGAGCCCACTTTTCCTGTAGATATTCAGAATTGAACATCTGCATTTGAGTTTACCTCTTACGGTTTATTGTTTGAAATTAATAATTTAAAAATCACTTATGAGCAGCTCTTGAAAGAGTATCAAGGTATGCTTGCATTCTAGGAGTTACCTCCTCGGATGCTACTTCGTCAGTAGATACCTCTTCTGATAAGTTTTCAGAGGTGCTTTTTGGAGCACTAGTTTTACTTGGGAAATAAGATTCCTTAAGTGTACCTAGTTTCTCACGATAGTCTGTCTCACTTTCAAACTCAACATTTTCTGCAAGAGTGGCAAGTTTTTCCTTCTGAGTGTCTGCAAGACCTTCAGCAACATCTGCAAAAATTACATCTGCTGTGGATTCTGCTAATCTAGAATTGAGAGCCATATTTCTCTCAATTTGCTCATTGAGTTTATTCTCCATTTCATCAAGCTTATCTACCATGCTGTTAAGCACATCATATTTTTCTTCAGGGATTGTTACATAATGTTCTTCAAATAGTGACTTCATACCTTCTAGGAAGGACTCAGTCATTTCTGTTTTAAGACCTGCTTCTACTTGCAGAGCGTTTTCTTGGATCCACTCATCTGCAACGTACTCAAGGTAAGAATCAACTCTTTCTGTAAGTCCACTCTTAATACTGTCTAACTCTTCAACTAGAGCAGCAGCATAAGAATCGTTGAGTTCTTCTTTGATCTCAGCAACCTTAGTCTTGATTGCGGTCTCGAAAATTGTTCTTGCTTTATCTTGGAACTCTTCAGATAGTTCCTCACCAGCGATTAATGCTTGAAGGTCTTCTTCAACATTAATTTCTTCGATTACTTCTTCTTCAGTAACTTCTTCTTCAGCAACTACTTCAGTTCCTTCTTCTTCTGTAGTTACATCTTCTTCAGAAACAATCTCCTCTTCAGGATTTGGTTCTTCGGCAACAACCTCTTGACCATCTTCTAGTTCGTCTGAAACTGCTTCAGCTTTAGCTGCTTTAGCATTAACAACGTCTTTAACCTGTGCTAATGTAGCGGCTGGGTCTTTAAGTTTTGCTGAATCGTCATCAGGACGATAGTTCTCTGGGGTAGGTCCACCAAGGTCTTCTACTGGAACGCCAGCTTTTGGTGCTGGATCTGCTGCAGCTGCACCTTTGGTTACTACGTTTTCTTCGATGTTTTCCATTTAGTGAATTGTTACCAACGTGTTTACTGAATCTTGTTAGAATCTATACTTATTTATAGATTTGTTAAACTTAGAGGTTATTTAGAAAATTGTTGAATAGACTCAACTTGTGCTCCTCTAAAGCACTTTGACCAGCTAAAGTATTAATAGCTTTCTTTGTTTTCTCTGCGAGTTGTTCACGGAGTATGCCTCCTTCCCAAACCCACTCTTTTCCTTCCATAATTCCATTCACAAATGCATCTGGAGCAGAAGGATCGGCAACGATATCAGCAGCAGTTGCTAACTGGAAATCTTCACCAACAATTTTAGTTCCTGAATGATCTTCTTTAAGTGATCCAACTCCACGAGAAGAAACACCTAACATAACACCTTCACCCAATAAAGATTTTGCAATCTTACCCATAGGTGTTTCAAGGAGTTTTGCTTTTCCCTTAAAATTATTACCTTCTCTAACTAGAGATGTAATCTTATGAGAAACCCTATCAAGATTTACTGTAGGACCTTCGGGATGACCCAATTCTCCTAAAGCACGTCCTTTACCAATAAAGTTTTCGCAATATCTACCAACCTCACGGTTAAGAGTATCAACAGGATACATCCTACCATTACGGTTTTTAATGCCTCCTTGTAAAAATACGCCTTCGATATGGAGAGTTTTATTCGCTCCTTTACCTTCAGATATTATTTTTACCTGAGAAATCTCTTCTGTGATCAGTTTCATTCTTCTTCCTGAGTTGGTTCTTCCGATGTTTCAGGGTTTACTTCATCAAAAACAGAATTTGCAATTGTTGGTTTAAAACCATCAATCTTATCTGCTGCTTTGGCATAAAGCATATCCTTTATTCTATCAGACACATCATTTGCTGATGCATCAGTAGCGATCAAATCAATTATATCATCCATGAGATTGTATAAAGTATATATTTCCTATTTATAACTCGGCTTTCTTGGTGTCTTTTTGATAATTAGCATCAACTGCCTGTGCCTGTGCGACAATATCAGGATCTACAGGTTGTTCACCCATAGACATAGGATCCATTCCCATCTCTCCACCCATCGCTGGATCTCCTTCTTGAGGTAATGGTTCACCTGTTATTGGATCAACTTGAGATGGATCTGGAATAATTCCTTTCTGAATCTCATCTTCAATTTGAACATCAATCTCTTCTATTTCTTGATCAGTTTGACGTAAAACTCTCTTACGAACATACTCAGTGGAATAGTACTTGCCAATATAAGGTTCAATAGTAGCAAGCATTCCTAACCTACCTTCCATAAGTTCGGATTCTTTTAATTCTGCAAATTGGTTGTCATATAAGAAGTCATATTGAATATGATCTTCCATCTCTTTCCAATCTTCAGGTGTAACAATATTCTTAAGAATTAATTGTGTCTTAAGCATATCATTAAACATAGCTGCAAAACGCTTTCTTAAACGCCCCACAAACTTAGCAAATTTAAGTTCATCTCTTAGTATTTCTGATGAACGACCTAAATTAAAACCACCTTCAGCAGCAATTCTTGATTCAGGAACACCTAATGCTCTATAAAGTTTCTTTTGAAAATACTCAATATCAGATAATTCACCTAAATTCTGTCCACCAGGTAAAGTTGTAATTTCGGTTCCCCGACCACCTTCTCTTCTAGGCAACCAGAAATCCTCCATCATGCTCATAAATTTACGGTCATCACGAACTTCACCAGTGTTCGCATCGTAAACTAACTTATTTCTATAGCGAGACATTACCTCTTTTAGGTATTGTTCTGCTTTTACTTTTGGTAGATTACCTACATCAATATAAAAAATTCTTCTTTCAGGTGCTCTTGATAATCTGTATATAACAAGAGAGTCCTCAATCATTCTAAGTTGATTAAGTGCCTTGATTGCTTTATGAAGATATGAAAGAACTCTATTCTTATTTCTATCTACTAAACCAGAAGTACACATAGTAATAGAATCCTTAGCAATCTTGATAGAATTCTTACTACCCATCGCTCCAACCATTCCTGTTGGATGATTAACTTTAGGTGTATAAATGTAATATTCTTCAAATTCTGGATTTGGAACTATATCCTGATCACTTTTTAATCTTATAGCAGGATCATTTCTACCAGGTTTTTTCTTTTCTTGACGAATAAATTTTATCTTTAGTGGATCAATATACCTAAGATCTTGGATACCATCTGCTGGATTCTTAGTATCGATAACTTTTAGATAGAAAACTCTACCATCAACATACCAATTTCTAAAAATTTCATGGGATTTTTTATCAAAATCCATTAATTCTTTAATATATCTAAACTCTTCTCTAATTTTTTTCTTTAAAGTATTACTTGCATTCAAATTTGAAAGTTCTACTTCTACTGGTGAGTCATATAAATCACTAACTATCGCTTCATTTACAACATCTTCTATAGCACCATCCGCTTCTGGATGAAGTGCCATCTCTCTATATCTTCTTATTAAATCATATTCAGAACGGTACGCACCTTCAATATCTACATATTGACCATAAAATCCACTTGAAATAAAATTATCAACCCCATCCTCATTATTCTTGGGAACAGGGCTGATTATTGAAGTGGATTTCTTTTGCGTTTCCTCAATTGAAAACCCGAAAAGTTTTGCCATTATAAATTTAGTCTCTAGTATGTTCTATTTAGCTGACGTTCTCACCACCAGCATTTGGACCAGAACCTTTAATTGCTTCCCAGTACTGAACTTGTAGTTCAACTGTGAATTCCTGAATGCCTTGAGCATCGTATGAAAGTTCGATAGGTCCAACCTGAGTTGGGAAAGTATCATAGAATCTATAAGATCTTAGTGTTGATCCGTCACGATCTAACTGATAAACGTAAGCATCAGATTGATAATCTGCAGGATTTGTTAAACCTGTGTTATCAGATAGTCTATTAATTGTATTAGACCATCTTTCAAATGCAGAACGGATAGCGAAGTCTGTGTCGTTAATAACGGTAACAGTCCAAGAATCGAATGTTCTATCTCCAGCAATTTTAAGAACCCTTCCTCGGAAAGGAACTTCGATCTGAGCAACGTTGGATGCTGGTAAATTAGCACCCTTTACTAAGAATCTTGCTTTGTCAAGAACCGCAGAGTCAGGTTGAGCGACGTCTGGGAAAGTGAGGACAACTTCAAACAGATTAGCACGAGCACCACCACCCGTCAACTTACTCTTGAAGTTTGAAATCGTCCTTAGTGGTGGTGGATTGACTTGGTTTCTAGCCATGATTGTTTTTTAAACCTCTAATTAAACTGAACCGATTACTTCTTCAAAAGCAACACCAGTTCTGGTAGCAACAAAGGTAAGACCGATGAAGTTGATAGAACGTGCTGGTTTAATGAAGATGTCTGCAACAAACTCATTTGAGTCAATTATTGCTGCTGTGTTATTTGTCTCGTCACAAATAACTACAAAGTCGAAGATACCTCTCTTCGCTTGAACATCTCTAAGGAATGGTTCAACAATATTTACAAAATTAGTTCTTGTAAGTTCATCGTTGAATTCAAATAACTGATCCTTAGCTGCGGCTGCGATAGCATCTTCAAGGTAGATAAACAATCTACGAACGTTGATGCGATCAAACGCTGATGATTTACCAAATCCAGTTTTATCTCCAAATAAGATAATACCAGCTCCAGGTGATAGGATAACTGGGTTAATCCTGTTGGAATAAAGGATATCTCTTTGTTTCTTGCCTGGATTGTAAACAAGTTTTACTGAATTGAGGATTGGACCTCTTGCAGTTCCTGCTGGTGAGAACCAAGGGAACTGTTCAATATCAGTTCTTGCACAAGTTCCAGCAACGTCTCCGTTTAGGGGGACATATCTGAATGTATTGTTGAAGCGATCAAACATATACTTGTAACCGCTATCAAATACACTATAAGTAGATGATGATATTGGAGCAAAGAATCCAACAACATTTTCTGTTACTGTATCGATGTCATTAACAGTTACAGTACCAGAAACAGTATCATTCAAGAATGCCTGTCTATAAGGTGAAATAAATGCAACTGCATCTTTTCTTGCTTCTGCAACAGCAGTAACTTTTTCTGCAACTGCTTGTGATTGCTCTTTTGGATGATGTGCAGCACCCATTAGGATGAAGTCTACTTCAGTTTCTTCTGTGTTTTCAAATAGAGTGTAACCACTAATGATGTCATCTACACCTGAAGTTAATGCTCCAGTTGTAACAAGATCTGTTTTGTCACCATAGTTTGTACCACCTGCAAGTGTTAATGTAGTTGTACCAGTAGCACCGAAGTTAACTCCGTCAGCATCTTGATCCCAACCACTATCAGAATCTAAAGTATTAGTTGCAGCTGTTTCATATCCAGTAGTTGTAATTCCAGCAGGAGCACCACCACCAAAGATATACTTAGAGTTAGTTGCTAGATAATCTCTCCAATAAGAAGAAGATCCAACCGAATACTCAGCATCTTTTGCTTTAGATAAACTTAAATGCTTCTCTAAAATAGTTCCAGCATTACCTGTTATGGTTCCTTTATCATCAATAACAAGAATATGAACTTCATCATTTCTACCACCTCTAGCAGAAACATATGAAGAAGTACCAGGAGCGTTTGCTATTGAATCCCATTCAAGTGTCGCATTACTTAATACAATATCCTGTTGCTCAAACCAATCTTTCTGTTGGGTATAAGCTTTAGGTGTTCCAGCAGCACCTGAACCCGATGCTGTAATGTTAACAGATCCACTTGCATCAAAAGCATATGTACCATTCTGTTGGTAATCTACTGCTGTTTCTGTTCCTGCAGCAGATACATGAGAAATAACTTTAACCTCTAAAGATGTATCAGTACTTCCAGTAACGATACCTTTAAGGTGTCCATCAATTACTTTTGTTCCAGTTGAGGTTCCAACGGTTTTATTAATTGATGCTGTAACAGCAGCTCCAACAGCAGTAGTGTTTCCACTAGCAACAGTTAAAATTTGATCTGCTTTACCATCAATAATTGCAACTTTAATTCCATTTCCCCAAGTACCTGGGTTTTTGGAAGCAATACTTACACCAGTAATTGTATTCTCATCATAACCTAACTGGTTATAGTGAAGATTACTTGTTATCCTTAGCATTGTTGCACCAGCACCAACACCACCTGCTACAAATGCGTTCTTTAAACCAACGCCAGATTGAGTGTTGAAATCGTCAGCACGAACAACTTGCATTGTTCCACCATACGCAAGGTATGATGATGCTACCATCCAATACTCATAATGTTTGTCTGTTGAATAAGGTTGTCCGAAAGTTTGTAAAAGATCCTCCTCACTTTCTATGAGTTGTGGGTCATTAACAGGTCCCTTCGCAAACGGTGCGACCAACGCTCCAATAGATCCACTCGTAGGATCTACTCTCCCAATCGTTAGGTCAACCTCTCTTACTACAATTCCAGGAGATGCTAAATTTAGAGGCATCTTTTATACTCCGAATCTCAGATTATGCTAAAAATATTTATGAATATACCTATTTACATGTAGTCCCACATGTATGATCGATCCCCATACTCATCTAAATGCCAAGTATCACCATCTTTATCAACAAAACTTGTATTATCTAATCCATCAGCAATAAAACCAAATGGAGCCATATCCTGTTCTATCTGATTCTTTTGTTCTTCGTATATTCTCTTACGGATGTCATTATCAGACATCTCTTTAAAGTAATCCTGTGCAACTAACCATGCAAATATAACAAGACACATAGCAAGATCGTCATTACACCCTTCCTCTGCCTCAAATGAATTATGCCTCTGTGCAAATGTTGTTAACTCTGAAATAATCTCATAATCACAAGTCAGAAGTTTATTATCCTCCATCATGGTTTTAAGATTAGAACATCCCAACTTCTTAACTGCAGATGTCATTCTGACACCAAGTTGAGTCTTCTTACCAGAAAAACCTTGTCCTACTATTTGACCTGCTCTACCTCTCATAGATGCCATCAAAACATTTTCATACTCAAGATCATACTGAAGTATGCTTGCAACCTGATCACCTATATCATTCACTTCTATTAATAGATATGCCTGATTATATGCCTTTGCTACATCTATAATAATATTAGGAAATAGCATAGGTTTAATTTCATTATTCCTATACTTTGCAACCACTTTATATGGAAACTCTGTTGTATCAAAAACTATAAATGCAGAATAGTCGTTACCCAATCCTCTGGCAACATCAACTGTCATTATATAATTATGTTCCTTAACTGGTGTTTCGTAAATATCAAGTCCAGCATTTCTCGTTTTAGGTGCTTCATATACAAGATTTCTAAGTATTGCTGGATTGATGAGTGTATTAACAGATCCTAAGAATTCACATTCAAACTCAATCTTAAACTGTTGCTCTGATGTGTTTGCAATTGTTTGTTCTCTCCATAGATCATCTCTACCAGGAACTTCACTCCAGTGAACATCAGTTGCTACATACTCACTCTTTCCTTTTTCACTATCGTGCCACATACGATAGAAATGATTCATACCCCTTGGGGTAGAAACAATAATTACTTTAGTACTTTGTCCAGAAGTAATAGTTGGATAAACGGAAGCAAAGAAATCATCAGCAATGTGATTCGGGATGAATGCGAACTCATCCAGAAATATGACATTATAAGATCCACCACGAACAGCAGAGGAAGAAGTAGAGTTTGCCGATATTTTAGATCCATTTTCTAACTCCAAAGAACCTTTATTCCAAGATATTATACCTTGTTGCATCCACCGAGGTAGATTTTCATATGCAAGTTGTAATCTGCCAAGTAGATCTCTAGCTGTGGACGCTTTGTTTGCCAGAACAGCAATGTTAACATTATCGTTGAAAACTGCATAGTGTAAGAGATATGATATACAGGTAGTAGATTTACCCGTCTGCCGAGGCATCTTACAAATATTAAATCTGTTCTCGTGGAATCTAGTAATTAACTTCTCTTGAAAATCATACATGTTAAAGGGAACTAATCCCTCATCAAGAGAAACAATTTTTATATACTTTCTAGCAAAATATACAGGATCATCTTTACACTTTAAAAATTCCCTAATGTTATCCTTAGAGAATTCTATAGGGGTATTCGCCTTCTTTAGGTTGGGATTACCTAAGTATACTTCTTGTGACATAACAAATAAAAAACTTACTAATCAGTAAATCCTGCTGCTGCTCCTTTTACTCCAGCATTAGCAGCAAATATTGCATATGTGCTTACTTTCTCTAAAAACTCAACTGAACCTGCTGGCATTGTAAACGAACCAACAACCGTTCCGCTTGCTTCTTCTACAAGTGTTACAAGATGAGCATCTGTATCAGTATTAACTAAACGCACAACAGTAGCACTACCAAATGTAGCTGCTGCTCCTGTTGATGTGGCACATGCTGCTTCAGCACCTTTAATCAAAGTTCTTGACATTACTCTTACTTACACTATAGAGTTATTTATTAGAATGGGTTCTCACTACTTATTACTGGATTTCCATTAATTGTAATTGTAGGACCAACTGTTGCACTTGTTACTGAACCACCATTACAACATAACAGTACAGTACCAGATATATTGCCAAGTGGTGCAGTTGGAGGTGTAAAACTACTCGTATAAACTGCTGACCCTTTTACCATTCGGAAATTACTAATACGACCATTCATCAAATAACCAGTTGTATAATAACCACCTATAGCTAGAGTTTGTCCAGTGTAATCATAAGAATCGCTCCAAGAGGCTACAGATGAACCATCTACATATGCAGTCATGTCATTATTATGTTTCACATACGCAAGGTGATACCATTGGTTAGCATTTCTACCACCAGCAGTATGCCAATAAGAACCACCCCTATATCCATGCCAAGAACTACCATTATGAGCAAAAGCTAAAGTGCTAGAATAATTAGTACTTAAACCTGGATGTTGCCAAGCTCCTCTGTTACCATTATCAAAAAACATAGCCCAACATTCAATACAAAAATCTCCAGTTCCCAGCTGCAAAGTACTACCTGAACCCACAGTCAACCAATCACCCGACCCATCAAAAGTAACAGAATAAGATGTTGTAGGAGGTGTTAATGAAGTATCATTAATAGTACAAGTTAAAGTAGCACCAACCTGTGTTGTTCTTCCAGAATCTGAATAGAATTTAATGCTTAAGGTTTCTTCTCCTTCAGTTGTATTATCACTAGCAATAGTATGAGAGAAATTAAAAGTATTATTTGATATCGTTCCTGATCCTGTTAATGCTCCAGAAGAGAAATCACCTGCTGCTATACCAGTTCCTGATAATTCCCACCACAATTCAGTACTATTAGCAACATTTGTAGTTGTCATAGTAGTTGTGAACGAATCTCCCTCATTACGAACAGTATAAGATATTGTAGGAGTATATGTAGGAGTTAATGAAGTATCGTTAAGAGTAACAGATACGGTATTACCAACTTGAGTATTCCTACCAGAATCTGTAAATAATTTAATATCAACAGTTTCTGTACCTTCAGTTAAAGTATCATTAGCGACTGTATGTGAGAAATTAAAAGTATTATTTGATATCGTTCCTGATCCTGTTAATGCTCCTGAAGAGAAATCAGCAGATGTTACATTTGTTCCTGATAATGACCAATAAAGAGTGGTATTATCATCTACATTAGTAGTTGTAACTGTAGTTGTCCAATTACCACCTTCATCTACAGAACTAGCAGATACTGAATAGGTATATGTTGGACCAGAAGAACCAGAACTAACAAAACTCATCATAGAAGAATAAGCAGTCTTTGTTGCCTTTACATCAGCACTACCTTCTAAAGTATCTGTATAATATTTTTCAGCATATACTACTTCACCAGAAGGAACCATAAAAGATCCTACGACTACAGCATTATAATCCTTTCTAGTTACAAGGATATTATCAGTACCACTATTAAAAAGTCGTACAACAGGAGCGTTGCTAACATTAGTAGCAGATCCTAGATTTGTTTCAGCAGATAATATTTTCATTTTAACCCACCTTTGTAGTTTTTGTTTTCTTCTTCACAAGCATTCTATTTTGTGAGGGTGTAAGAGGAACTTCTTTTGTTGGTCCTGAACCTGGTTTAAGACTATCTGGATAACCAAATTTATTTCTAGAACCACTTGGATTTATAATTGTGCCACCACCTTGATAAGCACCTTCACTAGTCACTTTTGGTGCAATAACATTACCATATCTATCCTTCCATGTAGTATTCTTTCCTACCCATTTTGTTTTTCCTGTTGGTCTATTTTTAATTTTTGAATCTCTTCTTTCACGTCTTCCTTCCTTACTACTCAAATATTCATTTCTCTTATTTCTCAATTCTCTCTTAGTAGGTTGAGATTCTATTTTTTCATTTTTAGAAGGATCAACAGTTTTCTTACCATCATTAGTTATAGGTGCTTTAAGTCCTGTAGCAACTTTATCTTTAATACCTGTTGCAGCACCTACAGCAGCACCAGCAGTACCAGCACCAACAACCTTTATTTTATCTGTAGCATTTTTTACACGATCACCAACTCCTTTCAACACCTCCGTAGCTTTTACACTTTTTGGTGTAACATTCTTTAATTTAGATGTACTACCAGTTTTAGAAGCAGCACCACCCAATACATCTACATCTTTTGCAGTTGTTTGAATTTCTGCTTTCTTAGCATTAATTCTATCTAATTTACCTTTAGTTCTATTTGCTAGATTGCTACCAGCATCTTTAACATTTTGCATAAAACCCTTAAAGGATTTTACTAAACGACCACCTTTACTAGGTGTATCAACCCTTGGACTTTTAGTTACTGATATACCATCGGGATTTCTTAATTTTTTAGCAGTAGAAAAAATATCTTTAGTTAATTTTGAATCTTTGACTGCACGATTAACAATACTTCTAGTTCCTCTTCCAGCATCATAAACCTTTTTACCTGCCCATAATGTATTTTTAATACCACCTGCTAAAAGAGATGCCCATCCAAGATCCCTTTCAGATCCTTCTGTTATTATAGTAACAATCTCTTTATCATTATATCCCTCAGAGATTAATGATTCTGTGACCATTTCCAATCTCCAATTAGAAGCACCTTTAATTGGTTGTGGTTTAATTATATCTACTGTTTCTATTTCGTTAAAGTTTAATCCGTCTGCAACATTCTGAACACTTATACCACCTTCTATATGTTCTAATTTTACACCAGTTGCTTTTTCAATATCAGATTTTCTCTTATCTCCACCTATCTTCATATTCTTTCTTGCATCATCAAGTGCTGCATCACCTTTCTTCTTTAAGAATTCACCACCTTTTTTAAGAGCATATGCACCAGCACCAACTTTAATAAGTTTACTGAGAAGACCTTCACTAGTAACTTCCCCTCTCCAATTGTTTAGAGATTCTTGCTTTACTCTTATATTATTCATGGAACGGATTAATCGTCTTTATTATTTAGAATACCTTCCTTTAGCATCTTTGATAACTCAGTTGTTGAACCTACAAATAATGCGTTATTTGTAACAGTATTTGGACCTTTAGGTTTATCTTCTTCTAGATCTTTCATCTTCTTCTGAAGATCTGCTAATTTATCTGTAATATCAGCAGTTGATTTTAATACTTGTCCAGCAACTTCATATGCTCTTGGACTTGCACTTTCACCAGCAAGTTCCATAACTCCATTTAGAGTTTCCTGTCCTTTCTCTATTAATGAATATAACTGTGCTCTTGCATACTTGTAATCCTTTTCAGCATCATCAGTAATATCGGGCAGCGTATCCTTTCTTCGGACACAACCACCCTCATTAACTTGCTGAACTTCTATTTCAGTGTTAAATGTATCATTCAAATCGTCATAATTATCTTTCATGGTATTAACAGTTCCAAGCTCTTAATGATTTAGATAATCTATCATCTCCAGTATTGTTGGAAGGTTTCTGTCTCTTCCTCATACCTTTCATCCTCGCACAAAAAGACGCTCTACGCTTGTTGCCAACTTTCTTTGAAGGAGCTTTAAGGTCACTTCCTGGATTCTCTTTCTCGTAGGACTTTCTTCCTTTTTCATTTAAACCTCCTGATTTGTTTTGACCTTCTTTCTTTGTCCAAGCAGCACCTTCATCAACATTTAATGTTTTTGGATAATCTTTATCACCTGGTTTTGCTGGTTTTTCACCACGCTTTCTTTTAGCATGGATATTATCCCAAAGACCTTTTTTCTTACCTTCCTTTACACAATTAGGAACTTCCTTACCATCCTTCTTCTTAGTTCCTTTTGCCTTATATCCATCCCAACATTTATCAGCACCAACATTTTTACGTGCTTGTTTTAAACCTTCGGAAAATTCGTTGAATGTTTTCATTAGATGTCTACCTTTCTAGTTGGACTGTATTCTTTTCCATCACCATAGAAAGTCGAAGTTTCTGTGAATCCAAAATCGTCACCTGGTGGGATTAATGGATCATCATACTGATCAATTACTGTATCTTCATTATAATCTTTTTTAGCTGCTGCTTTTACACTATATCTTTGCATGCGTTTTGCTGTTTGCGTATTACTATCAGAATAGTAATCAACTTGAACCTTACGAATGAGACCCTCTGTAGAGTCTGCAATAGGTCCAAACATATAGGTCTTAGCAGTAAAATTTAAAGTGTAAATTAATGCTCTTCTGGTTTCAAAATTACCTTCATAATCGTCAGTAAATGTAATACTATCAAGCACCATAGGAACATCTCTTTTTTCTCCTATTGATTTTACTAAATCAATAGTTAATGTAAAACCTGGTTGAAAGAATGGTAAAATTTGTTCCAAGATTTGCATAGAATCATCTTGGAGTTTTGTAAGAATATTCAATTCAAATCCCAAGTTATATGGAACTGGCATGAAAACTTTCTTTAATTTACTACCTTCCTGTGCTTTAAATGTTTGAGAAATTCCTGATTTCCTAGAAGGATCATATTGAATATTATTAACTTCAAATGACATTCTAGGTAATGTTATTTGAACTGCCTTATTTAAATCTGGTTGTTGTTGAATTCTTGCTAGAAATTTTTGCTTCGGACCATATGAAATTGGTACTTTAATATCACTAATATCTTTTCCTGTAGCATCTTGATGTCTAACATGAACTTCATTAAAAAGAGTACCGAAAGCAATAACGGTTTTTCTTATTATTTCGTGATAAAAATAGGTTCCTAACATCAGAAATTACCAAAGGGATTTGATTCAGTGAAGTCTAAAATATCGTCGCCAAATGATTCAAACTCATCACCATCATTATATTTATCATTAGCATCATCAGAATTATATGAAGCAATTGAATATTCTGCACCAGAGGTTTTTCCAACAATAGTTTCGCCAACATAGAACCCTCGTATAGTTCCCCCAATACCAACATTACTTATTTGTAATATCTTACTATCTTGATCCCAAGATTTAACTCTTGCTTGAGTAAAGGATCTAGACCCTTCTATAACCTCATTAAATAAGAAAGTGCCAATACCAGCCAAAGAAGGTGGTGAAGCAACAGTTACATTTGGAGTGGAAACGTATCCACGACCTGGATTTCCAATATAGACTGATTTAACAACTTGATCAGATCCTGCTGTGCCTATAGATGCTATTCCAACAGCAGTTGTTCCAGCACCTGGTCCAGCAACTGTTACTGTTGGTTCCGTTCCATATCCAACACCACCATCAACAACGTTAAAGTTAATAACACCCTGATAAACAGTTTCAACAGAACAAGTTGCAGCAGCACCAGTTCCACCGCCACCAGAAATTGTAATAATTGGTGGAGTATTATAACCAGCACCAGCACTTGTCAATAATATCTTTTCAATAGATGTAATATTTGCTCTAGTTGTTAGAATACCAACTGCTCTTGCTGGTGTATTTGAAGGAGAATCTGTAAATGTTATTATTGGTGGAGAAGTAAATCCTGATCCATCATTATTGAGGAATATTTCTCTAACGTATCCAGTACCAATAGATGCTGCTACTTCAGCAGTCCTTCCTAAACCAACTAATGTTAATGTGGAAATATAACCATCGTCCTGAACTTGAGTATCGATAATATCAATAGAAGTATCAATAATTTCATCCTCATATTCAAAGAGTTCACATTTAAGTTGATAAACGTAATTCTTACCTAACTGATAAAATGGATCTTCATGTTCTACAAATTTAACTTCAAATAATCTTTCACCTAAAGGAAAATATACTAAATCACCTTCTCTAGGTCTAGTAGCAAGTACAATTTCTTCATTACCTCCAGGACCATCATCTAATCCTGCCATAAATGGTGCTATGAAATCTTCAAATCTTTCTTTTGAAATAGTAAGAGTAACTTCATCTCTTATACTCATTCCAAATTTAGTCAGTACATCTCCTTGCCCACCATATCCTTCATAGGTGTTGACATATGCTTCTATAGCAAAATTATCATCAAATTTAGAAGATTGAACCTCTTCTATAATTGATTTTGTATTTACATATTTTCTTGGAATATAAGTTACTTCAACACCGTAAATTTTTAGATGCTCGTTTATGAGATCCTGTGTTAATCTTTGTTCTGAAGATGTTCCTTGTAGGAAAAATGGATTAAGTGCCATGTGTTATTAACCCACAAAATCATAAGGAGGTAATTCGTATTCAGATGCCATTCTTGATCTGAGACCTTCAATCTCCCTTTCAGCATCATCAAAAATTTCTCTACCGTTAAGTTCTATACCACCTGGTAACTTAACTCCACGGAATTTAATTAAATTCTGTCCCCACTGTCTCTTTATGAGAGCAGTGAGATACTGTTTTAAGAATACATCATTATAAACTTGAGTAAAGGATGCTGGATCTAATGCTCTATAACAATCAAGAATTAACCAATTATCAAGAGATTCTGCACCCCAATCTATATCCAAATATAGTCTATCTTGTCTCTTATTAAATCTTACTTGTTTATCAGTTGTTAGTAGGAAATCAATATCTTCTAGATATGATTTAACCATAGCATACTGTAGCAATTCAACTGAATTAAAATTGTAAAGATCATTCAAGAATAACTGATATTTAATACTAAACATGCCACCTGATATGGTGCTAGTATCAAATTTAAAAATCTTTTCTATACCAACTACAGAATCTGGAACTTGTATAAAGTTTGAAGTTTCATACCAAGAACTTGTAGTTGTTCCATAACCTGATATGTTTGTAGAAGTAGCAGTCGTAGTTACAATACCAACTCCATCAGTATCTTTTGCTCTACCCCTATCAAGATCTTCTTGAGTAATCTTATACTTAAGAAACATCCTTTCAACACCATCAAAATGTCTCTCATTAAAAAGTTGTATAGCATCATCAACCGCATCATCTATTTGATCATCATCAACGTTAATTTCCAACACAGGAGCACCCAGCTTCCTTAAGCAGTAATCTATGAGTTGTTGTCTACTTGCTGGTTTTGCCATATCCTCTAATCAGTTTTCCTAGTCTTTTTGAGTTTTTGAATTTCTTCTTGTAAGGAAATTATTTCCTGTTGAAGATTTTTTTCTTCCTCTTCAAAATCATTTTTTAAAGTTTGTAATTTTGCTTCCAAAAGTACATTTTGATTTAATGATTGTGCCAATTTACCATTATATAAACTCACAAGAACATTAACATCAACGTCACCATTATTATTTTGTTGTTGCATGATATTTTAAAGTTAGAAAGTACCCCCATCAAGTGTTGAAGACCAGTGAGGCTTATTAGTATATATCACAGAAACTGATGATGGAATTACTGATAGATTCTCAACCGAACCATTTTGACCTTCTCTTCTAATATTGTAAGTATTAGTAAATGTTCCTTCAACACCAACAACATCAATTGAATTTGAATTGGATACTGCACTCTCAACAACACCATAAGCACCGCTAGTGTCTTGTCTAACAACATCACCAATAGAAAGAGTCACATTACTTGGTAATGCAAGAGTATTCTTAGTGACAGCAGTTAAGATCTGCTTAGATGTTAGTATAGGGGTGGCTGGATTATTAGTTGAAGTCTGTAAACCATTCTCATCAAAGTAAACTGCACCATTAGCATTATAATCAGCAGTCTGATAATAAATTCCTTTAATGTCTAGGAATCCTCTAGTACCAGATACTGTATTACTTGCTGTACCTGCATCTGGAACGTATGTCCAAGATCTTGCAGGAGCATTACTTCCACTATTTGTATCTGCATCTACATAACCAAAGAAACCAGTTTTGTTGTTTCCAGTTCCAATACCAGTATTATACTTAAATGCTATACCACGATCAGTATTAGTATCGTAAGCATGAGTAATTGTTAGTTCTGTAGTTGTTGTAATACCAGCAGTAGTTGATCCCTCAATAGTGATAACTTTATTGGTAGTATTAACTTCAGTAACTGTTGTTAATCCACTATTTGGAAGTGAAGCATTTCCACTTACAATATCACCAGTATTAATACCAACAACAGAATCAATTGTAATTGTACTAACACCAGTTGTAGCTGGAGCAGTAACTACTCTAGAACTGGTAACATCACCAATAACAAATATTGGATCATTAACTGTTACAGCAGTTGAGTTAACTGAAGTTGTTGTACCATCAATTTGTAAGTTACCTTTGATGATAACATCACCTTCATTACTTAATCCATCGGGGAATGGATCAATAAACAGTTTATCACCAGCACCACTTACGGTAGAAATTATATTATCTTCTATCTTAACTTTACCAAAATATGATGAAGTTTGAACATTTAATGGAGTAGTAAACTTAACTTGCTTACCAGTAGGACTGGATACAACTAATTCATCATTACCATCTTCATCATATTCAAATTTAACATCTTTATCAGAACCAAATGAGAATGCCGTGTCATCAGTAACAGCAAATTCACCAGTTCCATCAGTAGCGAATATAACATCTCCATCAGTATTTGTAGATGATAATGTATTACCATCCATCCTAAGATTATCTACATTCCACTGATCAACTTTTCTATTATCATCAAGAACAGCAACTATACCACCATCACTATTTCTTGTATTAGTAACACCATTAACAGCACCTGGTTGGTGATCCATCATGGAGGTATAATAATGTCCTCCTACTGAGAAAACATTACTTCCATCATCACCAATAAATATCCTATCTTTATATTGATTTGCTCCACCGTAACTGCCTATGCCAGTTACATAACCCATTTCACCCCAATTTAGGCTTGCAGGTTTATTAGTACCAGAGGATCTTTTGATCCTGATAATGCTAGCCATTTAAAAATTTCCCCCGTTGATGTCTAAATTCGAGTCCGTTCCAGGTGTTAGCGATAGTGTGGCATCCCATTTTTGAGTTGCTCCGTTATATAGCAAT
>VTLG01000214.1_pt1 | contig 17621 bp, 21 predicted proteins | sample 4694571 | NCBI WGS metagenome assembly VTLG01 (sample SAMN12604809, study PRJNA352737) | marine metagenome | biome: ENVO:00000447; feature: ENVO:00000209|ENVO:00000569|ENVO:01000036; material: ENVO:00002151; isolation source: viral sequences binned using virsorter ... | reverse complement strand
GTAAATCTAGTTTGATATCCTCGTATGATGGTTTGGTGAATTGTTGAAAACTTTTCATAATACTATTTATATTAGTCTGCAACTCTAGAGAAGTTTTTGTATTTTTCAAATCTGATTACATCATTAAATTTGTCATACAATGCATCACCTTTATGAGATATAATAAATGCATTTGTTTTCTCTGTTAGACTATTCAGTAATTTTAAGAAATCATCTGTTCCATTAGTGTCAAGTGAACTGTCAAAAACTTCATCTAAAATCAATAGGTTAGTGTTCACTGAGTTCTTCATTCTTGCAACACTTCTCCATGTAAATAATAATGATAAATCAATTCTCATTTTTTCACCTTGAGAAAAATTATCATATTTAAATACATCCCTGAATCTAGATTTGATTGTTTCTTCAAAAGACTCATCAAGTTCAAATCCAACATAGAATTCTAATTGTGCAAGATACTTGTTAATCATTTTATTCATGATTGGAACATATTGTTTGATAATCTTTTGTCTTACACCTTGGTCTCTAAGTAGTGTTTGTGCAATATCAAAGTAATGTCCTTGTTCTACAAGATTCTCTTTCTTTGAATGTAGTATATCTAACTTCTCTTCACTATCATCAATCTTGTCTTGAACATCACCATTGTCTTTTAACTCACCCTGCAGAGTATCTATCTCTCCTTGGATTTTCTTAATAAACTTTTGATTAGATAATATTTCACTTTGTAAAATACCAATCTCCTTTTGAATTGTGTCTATGTCTCCTTGGACATCGTTGATTCGTTGGATTTCGTCATGGAGTTCTTTAACTTGGATGTCCAATGTTGTGACCGCCGTCTTAATCTCTGTGACCTTATCCTCTTTTTCCTTAATGCACTTCTCCTTATGTTCATGGTCTAGACCCTGTTTACATGTTGGACAATTGTCATGGTTTTGGTAGAATTCAATGTCTGCAACTGCTTTCTTTCTTGCAGTCTCCAATTGTTTCTCCATGTCAATAATTTGTTTGAGTCTATCTTCCGTAGAATCTTTATTCGTGATGGTGGATTTTTTCTCCACCACATTTTCCGTCTTTTCATCTATTTTCTCCATGAGGTTGTTGATATTATTTTGAGTTTCATCAACAGTTTTTTCATGTTGTTTGATTTTTGCATCACGATTTTCACGAAGAGCATTAAGTTGTTCATTGAGACCATTGATTCTTTCTTCCATGATTTCTGTTTCATGGTTGGTCTCTCTCACTTCAACTGTATGATTTGATATCTTCTTTTTCAGAATGTCTTGCATTGTTGAAAATATAGAGATATCCAATAGGTCTTCCACTAACTTTCTTCTTTCAACTGCCTTTAACTGCATGAAAGGTGTAAAGTTTGCAGAACCTAAAATTGCAACTTGAGTAAAAGAACGATAACTCATTTTGAGAACATTCTTTTCTAAGTGTTCTTGATAGTCTTTCATGGTTGCATCTTGATTAATAAGTGTATCATTTATATACAATTCAAACTTATTTGGTTTTGCACCACGAATAACTTTGTAATTCTTTTTACCAATAGAGAATTCAATCTCTACTACTAATTCTTTTTCATTGATTGAGTTAATGAGAAGGTCTTTCTTTAGATTACGAAAACCTTTTCCATATAAACCAAAACATAGTGCATCTAATAATGTAGATTTTCCTGCACCATTTTCTCCTAGTATAAGAGTGGTTTGATGTTTGTCTAATTCTATTTCGGTAAATCTATTACCCGATGAAAGTAAATTCTTCCATCTTACCTTTTTAAAATTTATCATAAGTAAGTGTGTTCATCCAGTGCTTCATGATACAATGAAGTCATCAAATCTGTCAATGGTTTTTTCTTTCCTTGAATATCAAGTCCGTCAACATAATTTGTAAGGATGGTAAGTGTGTCTTCTACATTTTCAATATCATCGTCACCTAGAAAGTCCATATGTTTGTTGTCATCAACAACTGCAACATGTAATGGATTTACTCCGTGAACTTTATCTAAGAATGTATCAAACCAATATGGGTTATCTTTATTGACTACGATAACTTTTGTAAATTTTCCTGCATATTTTGTATAGTCTTTATTACTAATTGTTTCAAATGTCTCTTTTGAATCATCATAAAAACATTTTTCAAACATAGTCAAAGGATTATGAACAGGAGTTAGTTCTCTTGTTGCAGTATCTAAAATGTGAAAATATTTTTCATCACCATAATCTGACCAAGTAAACTGCATTTGTGAACCAAGATATTTGATATTTGCAAATTCTGATTTCTGATGGAAGTGACCTGATAAGACTTGTTCAAATCTTTTTACATAAGAATGGTCAAGACCATGTTGACATGTCATGCCTGGCATCATCAATGCACCTTCAAATTCAAAGTGACCCATACACCATGGTGCATCTGCAGTCATCAAAAATTCTACTGCATCTGCATAGTTCTCAGGATTAATCCAAGGACTCATTGCAATTCTAAAACCATCATACTCTTTCACCTCATGTTCTGTAATAACATTTACATTTGGTTGATTGTATAATAATAATTGAGGTGAATTTACATCATTAGTATTCTTATAATAAGTATCATGATTACCAATAATCAAATCCATGGTAATCCCTCTCTCATTCATTGGGTCTATAAAGTGTTCCATGTTTGCCTTCATAGATGCAAAGTTTACATACTTTCTTCTGTCAAAGTAATCACCTAAATGTATGATATGGTTTATATCATGTTCATCTAAGTATGGGAAAAATATTTCATTGTAGAATCGTCCTGCGTAGTCTGACATTTGTATCATGTCACCACGGACTCCACAATGGGTGTCGTTAAGTAGTGCTATCTTCATTTAGTAAATTTGTCTAAATTTTTCTTCGTTGTCTTTTTGGTTGTTGTTTTTTTAGTTTTTCTAGGTTGATAATCCACAGGATTCATATTTTCCTGCATCCATTCTACATTTGTATTTGTAAGTGTTGGGTCATAAGAACCATCAATCGTATCAAAACTATCCATTACTACACTTGCTTGTTCAATTTGTTTCTGTTTTATGAAAACCTGTTTCTTCTCCTTTTGAATTCTTCTAAGGAATGCATAATAACAAATTTGAGTGACATATGCGAATGCATTGTTTGACTTTTCTGTATTGAAATTACCGATATATTGGATACAGTTTTCAATTGCATCACAAATCATTTCGTCTCGGTATGTATAATTGATGAAATTAGGACGAGTGGATAAACGGGTTGCAATCTTATAGATACATTCTCCGATATATTCAGTCATTCTAGGTGGGGTTTTACCCTTTTCTTCTGCAAGTTTAACCGATTGGTTATACTCGGAGACTGCTTGAGTGAACTCTTTGTTGTTGACATAGTGTTCATTTTGTTTTTTCGTAGTCATGTGTATATAATACAGTAAAACTCCTGAATTTGTAAGGGGTTTTTTAGTATTTATTTTTTTGATTTTTTTGAAAAAGTCCCTTATGGAAAACGAACTTCTATGATAAGATAACTATGTGGTCGCGTGGATACTATATTAGAAGAGATATTGATTTAATAACATAACTGAGAACATGAATCCTAATGCAGTCAATTGAACAAAACATGCAATCCATACGATAGGGAATTGTTTGTCTGCCCACCACTTTAATTCCTTTTGATACCACTCCTCAACTTCTTCAGGTGTTGCATCTATAGTCTTATTTAGTTGTAGTTCTAATTGTTGTTCGTATCCACTGGTGATATCTGCACAATCGTCTACTGCAGAAGGAGTAGAAACTGTTTTCCACCTCTTCCAAACTGGGTCATAATATTGTTTTTCCATTCTAAATTATACTAAAAATTGTTGTGAAAAGTAATACCACAGGAATTTCCCATGGTATTACGATAAATCCTAATATGATTAACTTCTTGGACATCTATGTCTAATCATATACTCAGATGATTGTCTCAATTCCTTTTGATTAAGTTTACCATCATTGTCTTTGTCGGCATGTTTAAAGAGACCATTTTTAACAACACAACCATTAAATTCTAGTTCTTCCTTTTCAACAAAACCATCCATATTCATGTCAAACTTTCTCATTCTCCAGTCGTCTGCAAATGCATCCGATACAAAAAATGTGAGTGTCACTATAGTAAATAAATTTTTCATTTTTAACTCCTTTAAAAATAAACTGTTCCAATTATATACCCACATATAAAGAATGCACATGCCCAAAATGGTTCATCCTTACAAAACTCTATCACACTCTGAATGTATTCTTTCATTGTGGTGCAACTGCAAGTAATGATATACAAAAGAGTGCAACTAGACAAGTAAGTTCTAGACTATCTCGTAATTTTGTTTTTTGTTCCTGTGACATGTTTTACACACCCACAGACAATCTACACTAGAGAGTGGAAAAATACATGATGCACAATGGCATCAATAATGGAAAAGTTAACAGTAAGACAAATTCTGCAACATCATAGATTCTTTGGATAACCTTGGTTTCTAATAGGTTTTTAAATTCACCGACTACACTCTTCGCAACACCTAAAATTGCTGTGGACATAGTTCCTCGTTATATAAGTAAATTAAATAATACAATATAATTAAAAATTATACGCAAGTATATAGGTAAATTATTTACCCAACGAATCAAAAATTAAAAATTAGTGAAACTTTTTTTTGTCTTTGGGTGGGATTGCAAATTTGAACTCTTCTTCTTCAGTGAGTGGGAACTCTCTTTCTAGAAACTCTTCAAATTCTATTGGGTCTTGTTCATGCAACTGACCTATGACACTTTTAATTTTTGCATCAATAGTTTCTTTGAAGTCTCTACCTATTTGGTCAGGAGAAGTTTTTGCAAGAGGAATAGATTTATTTTCCAACATAGTCAACCATTGTGTTGATGCACCATCATAGAGGTTTATAAATTGTTCGTTTAATCTACTTCTATGAATAACAACATCCCAAGGTATCATTATGTTTGGTTCACTTGATAGAGGTGCATAAGGATAGAAAGTTGCAAGTGTTGTGTTCAATGAGACTTGAACTGTTAGATGACATATCATAGGAAGATATACCTCTAGACCTTCTTCACCAACCTCTCTTGTCATACCAACTATCTCTTGACCTGTAGTCAGTTTGATAACTTCGTATTTGTTCGGAACTAAGTCCTTTGGTGTTGTCATTTCAGATTTATTTCTATTATTTCGTATGGAAAATTTTCCTCGTTATAAGTATTTATCCTTTCTTTCAGGTGGTTAAGTGTATAATTCTCACACTGTAAATCATCTGCAATATCAAATAACCTCATCTTTTCCTTTCCTTCTGTTTTACGAAGACCTCTACCGATTGATTGTAGATTTCGTATTCTAGATTTAGAAGGACTTGCAAAAACAATATTGTCTATCCTCTTTATGTTTATACCCGTAGAGAATGTTCCGTATGATGCAAGTATAACATTGTCATTTGATTTCTCTACAAGTTCTCTGACCTTTTCTCTATCCTCTGTATCTGTTCCACCATAAACATAGTGTAAGTCTTTCACTCTTCCATCCAACATAGGATATAATACCTCTCCATGTTTTTCTACATACTGGAATAAAACAAGTGTATTACCTTTTAGATTTGATACAAGATTAGTTATAAATTGGTTTCTACTATCATTCGTGACAAGATATTCCATCTCTTCTTGATAGGTTAGTTTCTTCTGTTTAGTATGACGAAGTATGACACATTGTATATCAATATTTGCAATAGTTCCTGCATCCATGAGTTGTTTGGAAGATACTACTTTCTTTACTGGGCCGAACATACCTTCTAATTGTAATCTATGACATTCAGAACCATCAAGTGTTCCTGTAGTTCCAAATCTTATTGCAGTGGTTTTCATTTTCTCCAATATACCTTTGAGTGTAGTTGCTTTAAATAAATGTGCTTCATCACCTACAACCATATCAAATGATTGTATTACTTCCTTAGGTGCTTTACTAAAACTCTGCCAAGTTGTAATCGTGACATCTGCAGGGAACACAGGTTGACCACTATAAATTTTACAAATCTTTTTATCATATCCATAATCCTCAAAGTCTTTTGACATCTGTTCTACTAATGAAGTTGTAGGAACTATAATGACTGTTTTCTTATTATAATATCTTGCAAGTAAGTAAATGATTAATGACTTACCACTTGCAGTTGGTGAGAGTAAAAGTTGTCTCCCATATTGAACTGCAGTTCTAAATGCATCTAACTGATAATCTCTAGGATCAAAAGGTAAACCTAATTCTTCTATAAACTTTTCATCGGGTTGTCTTTCTTTTTTACCAATGACATCTTCTATACCCTCAAACTCATATCCTCTTTCTCTGCAGAACTCATCTACATAAGGAAGTAAACCGATATAAACTTTGTTTGTTTTGATTGAGAATAATCTGACCTTACCATCCCAAAATCTATTCTTGACCGAAGGCATGAACTTTGCATTTGGAACTGTAAAAGAAAAAAAGTCGTAGAGGTCTCTTGCAAGTCCATCGTCACAATGAACTTTCATGAAGACATCGTCAACCTTAGAAACTGAAACTTTCATTAGATATAATTTTCACCACATGCCCATCCTACTAAAGACCTTCTTTCACCTCTTGTAATTTTTTGAACTTGATGGTGAACAAAAGACGGGAACACCAATAATGAACCTTGTTCTTTTCCTGAGAAAGGAACAGTATGGATTGCATCAGTAATATCAATATTACCTATGTGGTGTTGTGGTAATCTGTCAAAAACTGTAGTAGGATTTATATATTGAAAATCTCCACCTTCGTAATCTTCAGGATTGGATAATTGAATTACCCATGAGGTTTTTCTTTGCAACCATTGACCATTCTCATTATAGAGTTCAGGTGATGCATCGGTGTGCCAAGTATAAAAACCATCGGAACTATCTCCGTTATATTTGTAAACTGTGTATTGAATTGCTTGTTGATAAAATATATCCCATGTCCATCCACACTCTTCATGAGCTCTCATGATACCTGCATGTAATTTGTCTTGAAACTCTGTAGGAAATTCGTGTGGTAATATCCATTTTACCTGAGAACTTCTAATATTGTTTTCAATTTTTCCATCTGCATCATCACCAGTTGGAGCTCCAACCTTTGCATCCATTAATTCATGGTTATTTGCACATGTAGATATTTGTGCAAGGTCGTCAGGGGTAAAAAATTGTGGTTGGATGTGAATATAGTTTCTTAATATCATTATGAACCTGCCATGAACTTTCTCCAATCAATTGTATTTTTGATTGTTTGATGTCTCCATGTGATATTTTCCATACATCTTTTTAGAAATGCATCTACTTCTTTATAATACTCAACCTGTGCATTCATCTTTTGTAATTCTTCATCTGCATTAAAGAATATATGCATATCATTTTTCATAATTTTAAGACCATCAAAAGGATTAAGATTCCATCCTTTCTCTCTGATTGTATCATCATCCATCTTACCATTGAAATACATCCACTTATCTTTAAGTGCAATTTGATATTTAAGATTGAGTTGTTTTAAACGAAGGGAATTATCAGTAAGAAGTTCTGAGTATTTTGCATGAAGTTTTGGGACTTCTAGGGAAGATTTATCTAGTTCAATGTCATCAATTTGACAATCGGTCTTCCACATATCTTTGATTTCATCTAAGGTCATAATATACTATTATACCACTAATATGGGTATTTATGAAGTGGTTTTTATTTCGTAATATGTAAATCTAAACTGAACCTGACATGTCACTGGTTCATTATCTGCACCTGATTCTAGTTCTAATGCACCTAGAGATATAGGGAAACAATCTTTGAATCTGAAATATCTATTTGCAAGGTTTTTGTTAGTGTTTATTACAAGTGTAATATCTGAATATTGATTTAGTGCATTTTCAACTGTAGATAGTTGACCCTGTTCTGTTGTTATTGTGTTTGTAAAGTTTTTATAATCTTCAGGATTATGCACTGGAACAATAGAGTCCATCCAGTCATACACTTCTTTGAAGTTTTCTAAATCTTCATCAACTAAGAATGTGACATCTAGTGTATCAAATGCAACCTTGTCGCCAGGGAAAAATGCATCCAGTCCTATACCTGCAGGTTGAGCAACTTCAGAAAATTGCAAGCCTGGGATGTTAACTGTTTTTACATAGTATTCAACTGTTGGAATCTTATCAATAAGAAGTCTAAAATTATTCTTATTGAGTATTGATTTATTAATTGTTGTCAAGTTTTATAATCCTTTTTGATGCAGTAGTGTCCTGATAATCCTCATTACGATACTCTCTCTGAACTATCTCTTCACAAAGATATCCATCTTTAATGTATCGTGTAGAAATCGTTCTACTAATAACATCTGTTGTTTCTACACCATTTGGGAATGCACTTCTCTCCCAAGGGCCTTCTAACACTTTCACTGTTTTTGCATACTCTGACATTTTGTTTCCTCTAAATGGGGGTGAATAATCTCACCCCACATTACTATTTAGTTATTTTTCGTTTACAAATTCATTTAATTGTCTTGCAACTGAAATAACTTCTTCTGTTGTCACACTTTGATTTCCATAGGTTCTTCTATCATTTGGAAAGTTATTATTGTGTTCAACAATAGCTTCATTGGAACGATAGATGTTTCCTTCTAGTAATCCCTGTGCTTGATTGAGCAAGTCTGCTCTGATTTGATAACCACTTACTGGTGGTTTATTAGTAATGCCATCTTTCATAATTTTCTCCTGTGTGTGTGTTAATGACCTTATATTTAGTGAATAAAAAAAGGGTCTCGTAATGAGACCCTTTAGTGAACTGAACTAAGTTCTTAATTACAGAATGTTAGAAACTGCTAATTTTCTGTAGTAGAAGTTTGTTCCGTCAGATGCAAGTCCGTTTGCAGGTGAATCACCTACGAATGGATTTGATACCATACCATATCTAGTTTTGAAACCGATTTTTGGTTGGAAAGTATTTTCACCGACTGCACGAACCATTTGTAATGGAACATACGGACAGTAGAACATACCTGCATCATATGGATTGCTTCCTCTATAACCTACTGTTAAGTAGTCAACACCCGCATATGGGTCTATGAATACTTTAACTCTTCCGTTTAAAACACCAGCAAAAGTATTACCTGTGTCGTCAACATTTAAGTTAGTAGATAGTGCAGGTGCATAATCTAATACACCAGCCATTGATAGAGCAGATGCAACATCAGAAGAACATAGGATAAAGTTTCCTTTACCTCTTCTTGATTCTTTTGCGATTACATTTGATTCTCTTTCAATTTGGAATAATAATCCTTTAAACTTCTCAACAGACCATCTTCCGTTTGCGTCAACATCTAAGTTGAAAGTTCCAGCTGAAGCTGTTGCGGCTGCACCAGTTTTAGCTTGGTTGTTAACTTCTCTTACAACTTCTCTGTTGATTTCTGCAAGAATTTCTGATGATAGAATGTTTGCAAGTTCTGATTCTGCATCAAGGCCGTGGATTGCTTTGAGGTCTTGTGCGAGTTCTAGAGTGTATTCAGCTTTGAGTGCTCTTGATACTGCTGTCACAGTAGCTTTCTCAATTGTAAATGACATCTCTGCGAATGAATTAGATGACGCATCACCTAATGCTTCTGCAGTTGCAGTGGACATACCTGAAGAAGTATTAGAAACATAGTTTGAATTGAATGGGTCTGTATTAGACGCAGTCAATGGGCCGGCTGAAGTTGGATTTGCAGCTGCAGAATAACCTGTCTCTGGCTCATTAATACCTAATGCTTCTGTTTTACTTTCTCTACCCTGTGTTGGATAATCGTTATATCTTGCTTTCATAGCAAAGATTAATCCAGTTGGGCCTGTCATTGGTTGAACACCGCAAATGTCGTATGCAACGAGATTTGGCATAGCTCTTCTCACTAATGAAATCAATATTGGATCCCAGTTAGATATTGCAGAACTACCAGTAGCATTCAAAGGTGCAGCTTCCTCAAGAGAAGCTCTATCTTCGTTAAGAGCTTTTTCTTGGTTCTCTAGGATAACGGCAGTCACAGCTTTCTTGTAGTTGTCTTCAATCTTTGGTAGATCGGAGTGCTCTAGAATCGGCTGCCACTTCTCTTGTAAATTTTCTGATAAGAACATTTTACAATTTCTCCTTTAAATTAACCTAATGGTTTTAGTTTACTTAATGCTTCGGAATATCTTGCAATAGAAGGGTCTAAGACTTCTTCAGAATCAGATGAAAAATCACCTGTTCCTTCTTCTATTACAGTTTCCTCTGCGATTTCACTTGTATCACTTTCAACGAAGTATGCTTCTTTGATTTCTGAAACCTTCTCTGCGAAGTCTTCTGAATCTGTGAAGTCAATACCATTTGATAATGATTCAAGTTTTTCTCTCTGTGATTCTGTTAGGTTTTCACCTGCATCTCTCACAACATTTTGTCTAACGAGTGAATCTCTCTCTTCAGAAATTTCCATATTCTTGGATACTTCTACATCAAGTTTTGATTCCATCTCATCAAGACGATTTGCGAGTTCATCAATAACATCATACTTGTCTTCAGGAACATCAACATAATGTTCTACGAACAATGTTTTTAATCCTTCTATAAAGTTTTCTGTCATTTCTGATCTCAAACCTCTTTCAATTGCAAGTTCGTTTTCTTTTGACCACTCTTCTGCAACATATGACAAATACTTGTCAACTGCTTCAGATAAGTCAGATTTAACTTGCTCAACTGAGGTTTTTAATTCTTCTGAGTATTGTGACTCAAGTTGTTCTTTGATTTCTTCAACTTTTGAAGATACTGCAGCTTTGAAAATTGTTTTAGCTTTCTCTGCATTTTCTTCAGAAAGTTCTAAAGCTTCTGAGATTTTTGATAGGTCGTCTTCTACCTCTATCTCTACGAGTGAAGATTCAAGTTCAGCTGACTTCTCTTCGTCAACTTCCACAGACTCTTTTTTGACATCGTCTTTTTCTGCAGACATCATTTTTTTATCTTTCTCTGCTTCTAAGTCTTTTTTGTCTTTGTCGTGGTAAGCTTCAACGAATTTTAAAACATCTGCTTCGTCCATACCTTTAAGTGTTTCAACGATTTTTCTAGCGACCTCTGCCTTTGTCAAGTCTTCGTCAATCTCTTCTTCAGATAAACCACTGAAAGATTTTTGTAAGTCTTCCTTACTCATTTCTTTCATTATGTTGACTGCAGATTTGATAGCTTCCATCTTAGACATTTTAACTTCGTCTTCCTTAGAATCCTTCTCTTCTTCTTTGATTTTATGCTGTTTTTCAGGAGCACCTTCTCCTTTCTGTTGAGGGTCTCCTGACACTTCAGGAACCTCATTTTCAGCTTTATCAATCGCGTCTACTGCTTTGTCAACAGGATTTTCTTCAGGTTTGACGACCTCAGCTTTACCACTCTCTATAGATGCGGCATCTGATGACCCTTGTTTTACAGGCTTCTTGTCACCTTTCTCAGCTTTAGAATCAGGTTGTTGTTCCTCTTCTATTGCTGTTTCTAGGTTATTATCTAACTCTGCCATTTTTTTCTCCTGTTTGAGTTTTATTCTCTTTTTTATTTATATATCAAAGACTCTCAACGAACCTTTTCCATATGTTTAATTTTGTTTCTTCCAACTGAGATTTCCGTGCAGACCTTAATTCTCTCTGCATTTCGTCCATTTGCACCTGTTTTAGGATACCATTTTCCATAACCCATTCTACTCCTTCCATGATTCCTTCTACGAAGGCTTCAGGTGCAGAGGGGTCTGCAACGATATCAGCTGCAGTTGCAAGTTGAAAGTCACCTTTCACTACTTGAGCATCACCCTTTTGTTCTAGTGAACCTAGTCCTCTAGAGGATACTCCTAATCTAGCACCATCATCAATCAAATTTTTAACGATTTGACCATTTGGTGTAGATAATATTTTAGCTCGTCCCACAAAATCATTCCCATCTTCTTCCAATGAGGTGATTAGATGTGAAACTCTATCTAAATTGATTGTTGGGCCTTCAGGGTGTCCTAGTTCCCCGAACGCTCTCTTATTGTCTATGAAGTCCTTTCTATATCTGTTTACTTCTTTTATCATGACCTCTTTAGGATACACTCTTCCGTTCCTATTTTTTATTTGAGATTGCATGAAGATACCTTCTATGAAGTAATCTTTCTCACCCTTTTCGTTTTCTTCTACTATCACGGGTGTAAGTGCGTAATCGTTAAATTCAGATATTAATTTCATTCATGAACTCCTTAAATTCTTCCATTGAAAACTCCTCTTCAGACATTTGCATTAAGACACCTCTGATGTCTTTCATTTCCTTCTCTGCTTTTTTCAAGTCCTTGAACTCTTGTCCGAATGCAGTTCCATCAATGTAAACTTCTATTTTTCTTTTTTTGTTTTGAACATAAACAAGTTCTACAGATTTACCACCAGCTTTAATTGTATCTCTTTTCAATTCTTTAGAACCTGAAGGAACTTTAAACTTCACTTCGTTTAGTTCTAAGATTAACTGGTTAAATGATTTTTTCATTATCCCTCTTCTGTATTATCTTCTTGTTTATCCATCCAATTAGTTGCAGTTTCTACTCTTTTCATATCTACAACTTCTGCAGCCTTTTCTTTCATACCTTGAAAGACTAGGTCTCTTGCATCATTCATCTCACCATTGTGGATTGCATCTACTATTTTTTTACTTGTATCTGTCATTTATTAAAATCCCCCAAATTCATCTTCATCATCACCACCCTTTTCCTTATCTTGAAGGATTTGGGCATCTAGTATTTCTATCTCATCTTCTGTTTGTCTTAGTATATACTTTCTTACATATTCGTGTGAGAAGTATTTACCAACATACTCTGAAGCTTGAGATAGTGTATCAAATCTTTCTCTCATTAACTCTATTTCCTTCAACTCTGTAAAATGGTTGTCGGTTGCAAAGTCATAGAGAATGAAATCTTTAAACTTATCAAACTCTTCTCCACTAACAACACCTCTCAACACTAATTGTGTTTTCAAGATATCTGTGAAGACCCTTGCAAACTTCTTCTGAAGTCTGTTTGTGAACTTATTAAATTTAAGTTCGTCTCTAGAAATCTCTGATGAACGACCCATATTGAATCCGTTATCACTTTCCATTCTAGAGATAGGAACATTCAATGCACGATATAGTTTCTTTTTAAAGTATTCTATATCTTCAATCTCTGAAAGGTTTTGTCCGCCTGGCAGAGTTGATATCTCCGTTCCTCTTCCACCTTCCCTTCTAGGTAGCCAGAAGTCCTCAAGCATAGACATGTGTTTTCTATCATCTTTGATTTCACCTGTCTGTGCATTATAAACAAGTTTATTTCTATACCTGTTCATAACATCTGAAAGATATTGTTCTGCTTTTGATTTCGGTAAATTACCAACATCAATGTAGAATATTCTTCTTTCAGGAGCTCTTGATATCCTATAGATAACAAGTGCATCTTCCATCATTGATAACTGATTTGCAGTCTTCAATGCTTTATGAAGATAACCTACAACTACATTTTTAGTGTAGTCTAGTAAACCTGAAGTTGTAAAAGTTATAGCTTCAGGTGCAATTTTGACTGTATTTCCTTCTGCACTTGCAGTTCCAGTCTTATCATATCCTTTATCATTAAAGACAAAGAACTCGTCAACCTTTTTGACCTGTTCTATCCCTGTTTTAGGGTCTCGGTCTTTGGTGACATTTCTAACCTTCTTAATTTTAAGAGGGTCAATAGGTCTGATATCAACAATACCTTTCTTGATATTATTTTTATCAACGACTTTGTGGAAGTAAATTCTTCCATCTACATACCATTTTCGGAATATTTCATGAGAGTTCTGATTGAACTTCATCAGTGTTAGGATTGTTGAGAACTCATCCTGTATTTTCTTTTTAAGACTGTCAGAGAGTTTAGTATCTCTCAGGTCAAGTGTCACAATCCTGTCTGCGCTATCCGAAGTGATACACTCGTTAATAACATCCTCAATCGCTGAGTCACACTCAGGTATTAAGGAAGTTTCACGATATCTACGAATGAGTTCAACCTCATTCTTGATACCACCTTCCATGTCAATGTAGGCACCATACGCACCACCTGTAATAAACCCACCAGGCTGTGTTTCAATGACGGGTGTTCCGTCATCATCAACTGGTGGGACAAACGATGGTTGTTTGCCTACATCCGTTGTATCTCTTAACTCGTCTTTTTTACGAGTTATTTCAAACCCAAATATTTCCATAATATTATTTATACCCCTCTAAAGAAGGTATTCTGTTCAAACTTGTTGGATTAGATAACTCTTTCCCAGTGTGAGAATGCGAATTCAACATCAAACTGCTCCAATGCATCAACTGTCTCATGAGACAATTCAATACTTCCTATACTTAAAGGGAACATGTTAAAGAATTCGTATCTGGCTAACACTGCGTCTGATTTATCTAATTGTTCTACAAATGCACGACTAATTAAATAGTCAGTTGTAGTTGCACCATTTCCACCATCCAACTCTTGAATTTCTGTTTGCCATGCTTCTAGAGCAGTTCTTGCAGAGAATTCTGAGTCATTTATGATAGAAACAGTCCAGTTTTCAAATGTTCTGTCTCCAGCAAGTTTAAGAACGGAACCTCTCCATTGAACTTCAACAACACCGAGTGTCGCTGCAGGTATATTACCTGCTTTTGCGAGAAACTCAATTCTGTTTCCAGCTCTAGGGATAAAGATTTTGAATCGGTTGGCTCTTGGGCCTCCACCTATCAGTTGTGCTTTAAATTCATCAATAGTTGCCATTTCTTACTCCCTTATACTGCTCCGTATATTTCTTCAAACTCTACACCTGACCTTGCAGCTACAAAGTTTAAAGTAATGAAATTAATTGACCTTGCAGGTTTTACGAAGATAGAACATACAAACTCGTTTCTGTCTATGACTGTATCTGTATTGTTTGTTTCATCACATAAAACTGAGAAGTCAACTAAACCTCTTCTGTTCTTAACATCTCTTAAGAAAGGTTCTACTGCAGCTCTAAACTGTGCTCTAGTGAATGCATCGTTGAATTCAAAGAGTTGTGCTTTTGCAGCTGTCGCGATAGCTTTCTCAAGGACAATGAATAGTCTTCTTACATTGATTCTATCAAATGCAGAAGGTGAAGATAAACCTGTTTTATCTCCATACAAGATTGTTCCTTGGCCTGGGAATGTGACTATTGGATTTATCCTTGCACGATACAAATCATCTCTAGAGATTTGTTTTGGTTGGAATGCAAGTTTAGTGATTCCCAAGTATTGACCTCTGTTAAAACCTGCAGGTGAATACCATGGGTCTTGTAAAAGGTCTGACCTTGCCATTATACCTGCTGTATGTCCGTTTGACGGAACCCAGCAGTATTTGTCATTGTATCTGTCATACTGATATACCCATCCTGAGTCAAAGACTGCATAAGATGAGGATGTTGCAGTGTTAACAGTTGCAATAACATTATCTTTTTTGTTTGATTCTGAGTCAGCATTCTTACTGTCTGAACCTGAATTTGTTCCATCAAATACTACATCAATTTTTCTTGGAGATGCAACGAAAAGACAATCTTTTCTTGCATCACATAATGCAATACCTTGGTTAACTATTGTAGTCCAGTCAGAAAGTGAATCTTGATTAGTTCCTGACCCATTATCTGTCATATTAGAACCCATAACTAGGAAACTGATATCCACTGACTCTGCATCTGCAAAGTGTGTATCCCATGCACCATATCTCTCAGCTGCAGTTGGGGTTCTGCCGTCTGCACCACCAGCTAATGAAGAGTTGATTGGTGCGGAAGGTTGTGAGAATGGACTCCCTGCTGAAGTTGCATGAGTCACATCTGATGTTGCACTTGCGTGTGTTCCTGAATTATGTCCAGTCCAATATACATAATCTGACTGTAAATTTACTACTGTTTTATAGTAGTTGTTGTTTCCTACGGAATCTTTTCCATCGGATGCCATTGAAACAAAACCATATGTCTCTAAGACACTATGTGTTGTTCCTGTTAATACACCATCTTCGTCTACGACTACGATATGCATCTCGTCATTTGAACCACCTGCTGAAGTTGCAGAGGCTGATTTGACGGGAGCTTTCTCAAATAGGTCATAGAATTCCCAAAATCTATTAACATTTGCACCTGAAGCGACTTGAACTACAAGTCCTGTTCCTGCAGGTTGATTTAACGCTTCAACAGTCATAGTTTCTGCACCTGATGTGTTATCTAGTGCAGTAATTCTATATCTGTTTACTGTGTCAGTTCCAAATGTGACGATGTCTCTTACTGTGAAAACATCTGCATCTGTCACTGAAATTACTGTTTGTCCTACTGCTTCTAAGGCAGAGGTTGTTGTGACCGCGTCATTGTAATATGCATTAGAAGATGCACATACAGAAACTTTCAATGAGTTTCCTAATGCACCTGCATATTTACATATCCAATCACCTACTGTTCCGTTAAGTGAACCATCTTGATAGTTAGATTGATAATCATCAAAATTTTTCAATAACGAGGCAGTAGAACCTGAGTCATTTGCAGACTTTAACCCAACTGTGTTAATTCTTACAACTCGTAGAGCTTGTCCATATCTTAGGAATGATTCTGCTGAATAAAAGTCCTCAGTCTCAGATTCATCAATTGAAGGACTGTAGAACTCTTCTACAAGACCTTTACTGTCTGATACTGTTATAACTTCATCAACAGGGCCCCAACGAAATTTTCCTGCAAATGCACCAGTAGTGCTTGATACTGCGGGCACCACATTAGTTAGGTCAACCTCTTTGACCTGAACGCCTGGTGATACTTGAAATGCCATACTTTTCTCCTGTTAATGTAAAAAGTTGTTTACAGTTTTATTTATAAACTTACTTATCCTAACCTACGAGTCAATATACCATCTATCTCCCGAATCATCCACAAAAGATTGTGTTTCGGGACTGTCTGACGGCATAAATCCTGCAGGTAATATATCATCCTCTATGAGTTTTTGTTGTTCTGCATAGAGAAGTTGTTTTACTTTTGTATCAGTTAAGTGTGTAAAATACTCAGTAGTCACATACCAACTGAACAATATTAAAGTGGTTATCATATCATCATGAAACCCCTTATCTGCTTCATAACTATTACCTTTTATGATAAAAGTCATTAACTCTTGTATAGTATTTAGGTCTACAATTTCTAGACGATTCTCTTCCAAGAGTTCTTTTAGAGTAGAACATCCTACTCTTTTTGTCTTTTTATTCATTGTGACACCAATATCTTCGGCTTTTGTCATACCTTGGACAAAAACATTCTCATATTCTATGTCATAATGTAATTGATTTGCAACCAAACCACCCTCTGCATTATTTTCTATAATGATAAGTGGTGTGTTATATGGTTTAACATATTTGTTTAATATATCAGGAAACAATAATGGTGATATCATACTATCACGATATGTTGCAACCTGTTTAAATGGTTGCACTGATATATCAAAGATAGAGAATGTTGAATAGTCTAATCCTCTTCCTGTTGCAACATCAACTGTGCAAACATAAGTGTGATTCTTTTTCGGTGGTTCATACATAATCACATTATCT